>Ga0208522_1000035_pt1 | contig 77724 bp, 41 predicted proteins | sample ETNtaG_25_FD_185763 | JGI IMG/M metagenome (GOLD analysis project Ga0208522, IMG submission 185763) | Marine microbial and viral communities from oxygen minimum zone, Eastern Pacific Ocean - ETNP201302SV86 (SPAdes) (version 2) | ecosystem: Environmental > Aquatic > Marine > Oceanic ... | reverse complement strand
AGGCATTCATGCGCCTCCCCGTAGCTTATCGCAGCTTGTCACGACCTTCATCAGCTCTCGAGCCGAGCCATCCCCCAGTCAGGTTGTAGCATCAATTTGTAATTTATCCACACTCACATCTGTGTGAGTCCTCTGGTGTCCAGAAACGTCGATTCTGGTTTCTCTGACCACCCCGTCTCCCCCGCGGGGCGGGACGGTCTCCACCTCTTCCCCAAGATAGTCAAGGCTACCTGGGTGCACTTTTGAGCATCTCGCCGACCGACCTCCCATATATGAATGGTTCGGGAATCACAAGGTGGGAAAAATGGGGGACTGCGTGACGAGAAGAGGGGTGATTTCGCCCTTTCCTGCCATTAGACGAATATTGACGGTTAAACCGTGGGTCTGAGACGTCGTAAATTGCGCAGTATTACAGGCTCTGACGGAGAGATTTCACGGGCCTGCATCAAGAGGGTTGAAGCGGTGTCAAATTCGCTCAATGCAATGAGAGAAACTGCCTTGCCATTCAACGGTGCAGCGTCCTCGGGAGCGAGTGAAATTGTGGCATCCCAAATTCGATTAGCCACACCATGGCGTTCACAGGTGGCCAAACAGGTCGCCAGATTGTAAAGGATGGTTGGATTGTACTTGTCTTGTTGTGCAGCCTGACGTAGTGCCAGAACAGCAGCCTCAAAATGTGGCTCTTCTGCTGGAGTTTCAGTAGGATTCCTCTCATGTACCTGAATGGCCAATTGTAGAAGAGATAGTCCGAAATTATTCAGCGCTGCTGAATCGCCTGGGAGTGAATTACAGACGATTCGGAAACCGTCAGCAGCATCCTTCCACCGACCATCGCCTAGGGCTTCAAATGCGGCGATTGTGTGTCCGGCGACATTATCGTCCCCGCCATCGTCAATGGACAGTGCTTTTGCTGGCATTAATTCGGGTTCACCTTCAGAAAGCAACTCTGGATTGAAGCGAACTGTTTGTTCAGCTGGATCCACAAGTTCATCGAAATTGACTACGATTTCAGTGACTAATTGCTCATCGTCGAAATCATGAATGACAACTTCTTCATTAACAGCATATACATGTTCAGCGTCGAATTCTGCTGCCTTAATCTGGTAAGCATTTTCCACTAGGACAGGGGAGTCTGACAATTGTTCCTCCTCGGTGACGACGGTGCGTGCTTGCAACACCATCAGGGGAGGTTCGCTCTGCTCATCCACCGAACTGATTGAGGCCTGAAGAACGGGTGCTGCTTCGACTTCTGGCATAGCCCATGGATCCTCATTTTCCGATTCAGAAATTGGTGTTGATTCTAGAACTTGGGACTCTTGAGGGAGGTCGTCCTCACTCTCGATGATGATGCCTGCTGGCGCCCCGACTCCAAAGGGAAGGGTGGATGAAATCTGGCCTTTACCTCCGACCTGAAAGGGCAATGAGGAGGGAGTACTTGTTTGGGTGTTCTGTGTGAGACTTATGTCCAATCCCTCGATGCCTGCAATAGCGTCATCCAATGCCGATTCACCAGGAAGTGGACCAGCGGGGCGGCCATGCCTACCATCCTCGATATTTTCGAGTACGGTGTGGGATACACGGCTCCCACATGAAGGGCATTCCTCGGCTCCTCCGAAGAGCAAGCCACAAGCATCGCACTCCTGCATGAACCCCTTGGATACGTGGACCGTTTTGATGCTGCCGCCGAGTGGTGTAGCCTCAAACCTAGGAACTGTAGAGTGTTCCGTGGAACAGTATCATGAAAATCGTAGCCACAACACAAGTAATCATCATCACAGGGAAACCAACTCTCATCCATTCCTTCGTCGTGATTGGATTCGGGCCGCGTTCACTGATTGAGACGGTCATGACGTTGGCACTGGAACCTATTGGTGTCGCATTTCCACCGAATCCTGCACCCATCGCAAGTGCCCAGAATAGTGGGGCCATATCGATGGTAGGGTCGGCTTCACCGATGGCGACAATCACAGGAATCATCGCAGCAGTGAAGGGAATGTTGTCAATGAAGGCACTGGCGATTGCAGAGACCCAAATGATGGCGACTGCAAGCATCACATGATTGGAACCGAAATTGTCGAAAATCCAATTGGCGAGGTCGTTGAGATATCCAACATTGCCCATCGCTCCGACCAAAATAAACAGTCCAGCGAAGAAAAGTAGAGCGTGCCATTCAACCTTCTCAGTCACTGCATGCATCAGCCCGTGGCCTGGCATCTCATTGTCTTCAGGCTTTGCAGCAATCAACGCAACACCGGCACCAGCCATAGCCAGCGCGTGAATCTCAACATGTAGGTGCAAAAATTCAGTTGCCGAGAACATGACAACTGTCGCACCTAGAATCCATAGTGTTGTCTTCATCAACATTGGATGCTCGATACAATCCCACTCATCTTCTTCCAAGATTGATTCAACGTGGGCTGGCTTAGATTCGCGCCAATCCTTGTAATAGTAGCGAAGGTATCCCAATGTTGCAACCCAAGCCAATAAAGTCAGAATACCCAATCGAAGCAAGAATCCATTGAATCCGAACAAAGAGGCCAGTTCATCCATGCTGCTGGCCTGGCTTGCAATCATGACATTGGGGGGATCTCCGACCATGGAGGCCACACCGCCCGTGTCCGAAAGAATGGCTTCCGCAAGCAGTGGGGGAATAGGATTGATTTCCAATTTCTGACAAATTCTGAGCGTCACCGGTGCGATTATGATAATCGCCGTCACATTGTCAATCACCAGGGAAATTAGGGTAGTGAATGTGCCTAGATAGACGACCAATTTCCATGGATCTCCACCCGACAGTTTAGCAGCCTTCACAGACACATACTCAAAGAATCCTGAGACTTCAAGCAGGGCAGCGAAAATCATCATGCCCAACAATAGACCGATGACATCGAAATGAATCCAATGCAGCATCAAGCCCTCAAGTGAATGATGGCAAATTTCAACGGTACCACCTCCACCGAATATAGCAAAAATATGGCCACCAGCATCACTTGCAACGGTTTGACAGTTGTTAAATACGCCCATAGACAAACCCAAGAATAGCATGCAAACACAGCCAAACCAAGCGGCAATTGTTCGATGAATCTTCTCTGAAAGAATCAAAGCGAACGCTGCCACGAATACGAGAAGTACCCAAACTCGAGGCTCCATGGCCCCTCGACATGAAATTGGCTCTTGAACATGCCTTATCTTGAATGTGAAAAACAGCCTTGATGAGTGACTATTCTTCTTCAGATTTATTCAGTGATTGGCCTACAATCGATTCGGTCGATTCGGGAATCAATACTTCCGAGATTTCACCCTCAACAATTGATTCGACCTTATCCTCGGTTCTACCTGAATCTTGGATTTCCTCTTGTATGAATTCACTCTCACCCAACGCTTTGTCGAGGCCATCTAGGACCTCGCTGGCGACGACTGATGAAATGGTACCTGAGCGTTCAGCGTCGAGAAGGGCTTGAATCTGAGCTGTGATGAGATCTCGACGAGCACGTTCAACGCGGGCCGAATGGACGACATTTGCCTCCGATAATTCAAGAATTTTTGTTTCACTCTCTCGCACGCGCGCGCGATAAGGCTCTGCCAGAGTGGCTTGGTCGTCATCACTGATGAGGCCCTGAGTATTGAGAGCACTAAGGCGGCGCAAGGCGGCTCGACTACCGATGACTTCAGCCAGGGCAACTTCGTACCGGACTTCTGCCTCTGCCGGAGCACCACTGATTCCAAGGCGATTTAACATTGGTTTCATCGTCAAGCCTTGTGCCACTAGAGAGAACAATACAACACTGAATGCGATAATGAGCATGTCGTCATAAACTGTGATTTGGCCACCAGAAACCATTTCCCCCATGTACTCAAACTCGGGCGGATGACTGACAACGTGGGAGATGAGAAGAAGCAAGGCGATGGGGATACTGCCACGAAGACCGCCCCACCACAGTGCAATCTGCCAGCGGTTAGAGATAGGATTTGGATTTTTGATATTGGCGAGAGTCGTAAGAGGGAATACGACCAAGCGAGCAATCAATGCTGCACCAATGCCAACTGCAGCAAGATGGAGTACGTGAGCATTCCATGCAAATGCTCCCTGTAATTCATAGCCAATCAAGAGGAATAGGACGCTGTTGACCAAGAATGCCAAAACTTCCCAAAAGTGATGCATTCCAATTCTTGCAGTCGGCGTCATTCCTTCCTTGACCCCGTGATTGCCCACTAGCAATCCCGCGACGACCACACTGATGACGCCACTTCCATGCATCATTTCGGCCAATAGGAAAGCGCCGAAGGCCAGAGCAAGTGTGATGGCAATTTCGACAAGATGATCATCTGATTGATGCAGTAACCAATTGGCAAACAATCCACATAGTAAACCTGCGATTGCGCCAACGAAGACTACGAGGAGGAACTCACTCAAACCGGCTGTGAAGATGGACATCAGAGATACATCGACACCCGATACTACAGCAAGGGTTGTCGCTAGAAGAATATTGAATAGAACCACGGCGGTTCCATCATTGAACAAAGATTCGCCTTCAATCAATACTGATAATCGCTTGGGGGCACCTAGTGTCTTCACCAAAGCAAGAACGCTGACAGGATCGGTGGCCGCTAGAATCGAGCCCAACAGCAACCCATAGAGAAGACCATGTTCGGTATCTGCCCAAACAAATTTCCAACAAATGATTCCGATAATGGCGGTGTTCATCAAAACGCCAGGGATGGCCAAGAGTGAGATGGGTCGCCAATTCTGTTTCAATTTCTGTATATGCATCGCACAGGCGCCTTCAAACAGTAGGGGTGGCAACAGAATGAAGAAAATCGTTTCAGCAGTTAGAAGGCCTGTGAGTTCAATATCTTCGGGCATCCAGAATTCTCCGAGCCAGCCCACCATCAATCCGACTATGACTAAGGCGATTGTGTATGGCAATTTCACCCAACGGATTGCAATGGCTACCAATAGAGCCAGAATCAAGGCCCCGAGAATACTCTGGAACCAAGATGGAGGAATGGCAGACATTAGAGGGTGGCGGCACGAGACGACTCTTCAACACATACGTACGCGCGCGAACGATAATGTCCAATTATGAACGCCAATAAATGGCGACATTGCCGCGCGCATCAACCAGTATTGCATTGACACGATCTGCTATTTCTTGAAAAACTGCTTTACGGTCTGCCCTTTCCTCGATCAGACCTTTGTTCATCTTCACTTTGACGACTTTGCGTGAACTCAATTGGGCGTCCAACTCCTCGTACATGGCATCCGATAATCCAGATCGTCCGATTCGAATGGTGACCTTGAATTCTCGATCATGGGCCATTTTTCGGATGTGGGTCGGTACATCAGTCATTCATTCATCTCCCTAGGGAAATTTGGACCACGACGTGAAATTCTCCCGCACCGCTGGCATGTAGTGATTCGGCACCCATGTCGAATCCTGATTTGAGCGGTGATTCCAGGGCGAAGCGGGGATTTGCAACCACGACAAATCCAAATGCGATGATTTGAGTGCAATCCAATACGATGTCGTCGTCCAATCAACCACATTTGTTTGGCCGCCTCATCGACAGTTGAATCGGAATGAGACCATGGGTTCTCAAGAATTTCCGCTAGGCGTTTGGAAGCTTCCGTGGCGCGGCGACGTCGCGTGCCAGCAGCCCGGGGTCGCCCTCGCCGTCCACGTGCCATGAATTCGCCTCCCTAGAGTACCGCGGAGATTAACTGGCTGACTTTGTCAATATCTTGATCCCCATCAACAGCCACGAATAAGTCACGATGACGATACCAATCTGCGAGAGGCGCTGTTTGAGCATGGTATGCTGCCAACCGAGTTCTAACTGTCTCTTCATTATCGTCAGCACGTCTCTTCATTTCTGAGTGTCCACAATGATCACAGATACCGGATGTTTGAGTTGGATTGAATGTGTCGTGATATACTGCATCGCAGTTAGCACAAGTGTAACGGCCACAGATTCGAGCAACAATTCGACTGTCGGGCACTTCAATTGCAATTACGACGCTGACATCTGCAATTTCAGAAAGAGCCTCGGCTTGAGCAATGGTGCGGGGAAATCCATCGAACAAAACACCGTCCGATGCATCGGACTGTGTCAATCTCTCCTCAATGAGGCCGATGATGACTTCATCCGGCACAAGTTGGCCTGATTCCATGTATCCTTTGGCCTCATGCCCCAATGCCGTACCGGCAGCCAAAGCAGCACGCAACATATCACCGGTAGAGACCTGTGGTTTCCCTGTGATTGCGACGATATTGCCGGCCTGAGTTCCTTTGCCAGCCCCAGGGGGTCCAAACAGCACGATGGATGAGGCCATGCTGATGCGAACAATGGGGTCTTCTTGAACTGAACGGAGCCCTACGGGCCCCGTTCACTGCTGACCTGTTCGCTTCAGATATTCGTGACCGTAGTGTTTCCATTGATCCATTGTCCACCCTGGTGGGAGGCCACTCGGAGGCAATGGGGGGCCACTCACAATCGGCTCCGGAGGCAGACCCTGAGGTACTGTAGCTGGTGGATTTCCGGAAGGGAGGCCGCCTGGAAGTGGGGGTAAGGACGCTGGGCTACTCTGAGAAAGGGCAGTTGCCAGTTCAGTTGCACTGACTGAACCCGAGGTCTGATTATCAGAAGAAGCACCTACGTTGAGTGCTGCTTCACGGCGACTGGCTTGTGCACCCAATATTTCCCCCGGGGACAATAATTCCTCCCCGTGGGAAATCGTAGGATCGGTTCGACGCAATCGAAGTATGGCCAAACCTAGCATTGCGACAATGAGCAAGGCCAGAATGGCAATCGTCCACGGTGGCAAACCGAGAGATTCCAGAAGGCCAGCAATACCGTCGGATTCGCCATCTCCTGAAATTGACACCTCAAGAGTGGCTGAATCATTTCCAGAGGGTAGCGATTCACCAGTGAGGGGTGTCGCTTGCCCACTGAATATGACACTGTGAAGCCCCCGAAGATCATCACTGCTCAAGGTGAAGGTTACCACTCGAGATTCGCCAATCGCCATGGCAACTAACGCATCATTTTCCAAAACGACTTCGAGGCCGCTGGGAGTATCTATTGCCAAGGCGACATCGCAAGCAATATTGCCTGAATTTGTCACAGATAGGTTTCCAGTCGTGGGTAGGCCTTGGGAAATTTCGATTCGGGTTTCTGTATCGAATGTCAACCATAGACTCGGTTCAACGATGATGCCTAGTTCAGCAACTTTCTGGAATTGTGTGTTGCCGTCCAATGTCTCGGCATCGATGATAATCGATAATGTCTCACCGGGGCCCGGAGGCGTGCCGGACGCTACAGAGAGGGAGACAGTGACACTCGCATCCCCACCATTGAGGAGACCCCCGGGCGCAGTAGATGCGAAACCGACCTGCCAGCCATCAGGAAGGGTACCAAATGACCAACTCAAGAGCAAGTCAACATTGCCTATATTCTCTAGATTAATCTCGGCCAATCCATAATCTCCAATTGATGCTGTAATCGATCCAGAATCAGGAAGGTGAATGGCAAAATCAGCAATTTCTTGTACAATCAATCGGGTTCTGTTTACTTGGAATCCAGAGTTTTCAAGTTCAATACGGAAATCGATTTGATTGGTATCTCCATCGTTGGAATTGTTAGGGACAAGAATGACGATGTCGATGGTTAGTGAGGTGCCCGGTTGCAATGTGAATTCAAGGAATCGGTCGTCGGCAAGAGAACCTGCTGTCATGTCCAAATCCCACTGGGGCAAAGCAGGAGAAGCGCGGACACTGAAATCGATCTCGATGTTTCCACGGTTCTCAATCACCAATGTATGTTCGATTCGTTGCTCGTTCTCAACTGAAATATCATCGATGAAACCCGAAGGGCCCAACGGGACACCGTTTCCATCATACAAATCAGCACTAAAGGCCCGACTTATCCAAACTTCAACGCCATCTGCTGGTGACTCAGTCGTGGATTTAGTCGGGTCTGCAAGACTAGAAGTCACACATGTGACATCCTCGACAGTCCCAGCTGCAGGTAGACCATTGACAATGTATGGCACGCGTACACGAATTGGGACTGGAATGAATTGGAGGCGGGCCAAGGGCTCAAGTGTGAGAGTCGAGGAATTCCCAGTTCCCAATTCAATGGACCATCGATTAGGTGTCTCGCATGAAATCTGATAGACGGTGTCGCCGTTGCCAGTATTCAAAACGGAAAGGGAAAATGAGGCGAAATCCCCGGGTACGGCACCAAGATTGTTGGTTCCTGCGAGGATGGTTTCTAGGCCCTCTACACGGAGTACTTCGACCTCTAAGCGAATCGTGTGTGATACCGTTGGATTCATTCGATAGTAGGCGATGATGTCTACAACATAAGTCCCAGGCAATGCGTACCTTGCGCCGTTGAATGCGTCCAGATCGGCATCTAAATCCCTCATAGTTACCGTCACTTGGGTACTGTTGGCTACCCCTTCGGCTGATGTCAGAGAAAATGGTCCCTGTGCCGAAGATACCTTTTCCCAATCATCTTCGGGAGGTTGCAATGCACCGCCCTCTTCCATCATCTGAACAGGGGTGACGACCAGGACCACTTCTTCATCGCTTGTTCCTTCGTTCGCCAATGTCAAATCCCAAGAAACTTCAGTTCCAAGTGATGGATCAAGAGTTTGCTTGCGGGCAACCTCTACCTCGTCATTATCGGCAGGGATTGCGCCGTCTTGCATATGCGGGGTTATTCGAACACCGATGGCGGTGATGTTCAAATCCAGTTCCGCCATATTGTTGTTGGTCCCATCAACCTCATCATTCATTTCAGTAACATTGTTGGTTGAATCCAATGTCAAACGAATGGTGTGGATACCGGTTGTCGTGAATTGCTTCTGGAAAGAGAATGAATCCGAGGCCCCTCCTGCAAGAGGCGCACGCGTGCCACTCCACAGAACCACATTGTCTGTGATATCTTCAACTAAGACTTCGTAACTCGTAGTGATGGCCGGGGCTTGGTTCACCCAAGCCATTCTCAAGAGGACGTAATCATTCTCCAATGGCATCGTTTGACTGGCCCAAATCGACCCACCGAATACTGCAATGTCGCTGATTGGATTTTCATTCCCTACAGCAGAGATGACCAAAGCGTATCCTTGGTGCGAGCCACCAGAGTGGGCCACAGTAATTGTCCAATCGCCAGTCGGGCCCGAAGACAAACGAACACGCTCGACATTGTTCAGGGAATCCTTGGAACCACCAGTGGTAGAGAAACCATTGGCGAAATCATTGCCCTTGTACACAGTACCGTCTGGAGCAGTTACTGTCAAATCGAGGTCGTTGACAAGGCGAGCGGCAGACTGAGATGCAGAAGATGATCCTTCTTGATCGTTCCAAACAAGTGTGACGTCTACACCATATGCGCCATCCAGAGCATAATTGTAGGAATAGGAAAGACCCGGAGCTAGGGTTTGAGATGTGTCGTAGAAGATGTTCTTAGCGATGATACCATCATATGGATACAGACTCTCTTCAAGATCAAGTTGACCCCAGCCCTCATCCATGTTCGGGATGTTAGCCGTGCCGATATCACGCGCACCGTTGATTAAAATCGCCTTGATGAGGGCACTGTCTGGATTAGAAATCGAAAGTTCAGTTCTCAAAAACTGTCGAGCAAGTAGGGCGGCGCCACCCACAACCGGTGCCGCTGCACTGGTTCCGTCTGCTGACATGTAAAGTGGGGTTGTGGTTCCCGAGTGGCGTGCGCTAGAACAGGACCAGCCAGCGGGATTCTGGGCTTCTTCGGCTCTTGCACTACAAATTTGGACGCCGGGTGCGACGATGTCGGGTTTGATTCGACCATCGGCGGTTGGACCGATGCTAGAGAATGAAGCAACTTGACCTGCCGATGCAGTACCAGGGCGCCCAGTCGTAGAGGCGCCAACAGTCAAGACGTTCTTGGCCGTAGCAGGTGGAGCAATCGATTGTGCTCCTTGGCTGCCTTCATTGCCCGCTGCAAACAAGACGAGGAAATCGTCGTAGTCATGAAGGAAAGAATCAGCGGAACGTGAGTCAGAAGTGTACTGTCCCCACGAGGATTGTGCGCCCCATGAGTTCGACTGGACGTGTGCGTTCTTCTGTTGAGAATCGCGGAACATATCGTAGAGAGAACCCCAGCGTGCTAACTGACCTGAGGAGTCGTGTTCAAGTTGATAGAAATGGAAGGTTGCAGCAGGAGCAACGCCGCGAGTGGATGAGTCGCCAGTACCATCTCCAAGCATGGTTCCAGATACGTGGGTACCGTGTCCAGAATTGGTGTCGGCAGCCGAATTATCTGGCCCGTAGTTGTGATATACGCCACGGATTCGATTGTTGAAGTCGCCATGGTCTTGATCTAGACCAGAATCAGACAGTGCGCCAACTTCCCCCGTACCATCAAGGCCACCGTTATGGTTGTTGACTGTAGCATCAATCGTTGAGATGCTACGAGCATAATTGTTGACAATTCCTATTGAATCGTGTTGCTCGATGAACAACAGACGGTGATCTTTGGCTAGAGACGGTAACCATGCAGAATCCAATCCAATGACTTGACAAAGATAAGCATCACAACGAACGAAATCCGAGCCCGCCATATACAGATGTTCCTCGATTTCAGTGGTATCGACATCATGGGCCAAGGTCAAGTCCAAATCGACAAATCCGCTCGCCTGATGAAGTTCTACATCAAGACGCCAAGCCGGTTGTTGGGCCCCCACCCAACGAACATGTTCATTATCAGCAAGTTGAATAATTGCAGTACTGCGCCCTAATGCATTACTGGGTAGACGCAGGATCCAAGCATCTTCGGGAAGTGTATCTACGACAGTCGCACCTACACCTTTGGCCAGTGATTCCACCAATACGCCATCATTAAGATACAATTGCACGATGATGAAGCCCGTTGCGAACGGGTCATCGTCGGCTTGCAGATGATGGGGAATTGCGGATTGTTCGGAAAGGGGATCAAAACCTCCAGTCTGAACCCAGATTTTACCAGAACCAGAAGAAATGGCAATATTAGGACCAGGGGAACCCTCGGATTCGTACCAATTCTCAGCCGCTTCTGCGGCCGTCCAAAGAGGGGATTCCAACGAAGATTCAGATGTCACTGGAACACTCGTTGCCCAAGGCATTGTAACCATCAGGGCGACGAGGATGAACGGAACCCAGGCGCGACGCATGGGAGGGAACGACCCCCCGCCCCTTTTTGATAGTTGACGCCCGTAGGGCGTCTAACAATTCACAATAAATGCCTCTCAGCAGTTGTAATACTTCGAAATTGCTGCATCTGTCTTAGCCACGGAAGTCTGCCAGTCTGGTTCAGTCCCCATCAGTGCGCGAATGCAGTCCACATTCTCCGGAATCACGTCACTTTCTTGGTGGATTGCTTGGAAATAATACAGCCGGTCACCGACGAGTTTGACGCCATCTTCCCAGACGAAAATCTCGTGCAAATCTCCCCACTTTCGGCCGATGTCTCTAGCCATCTCCATGACCTCGGCAGTTGTGGTGATTCTGTTATCTGATCCGTGCATGATAATCACTCGCGGAGTATCGGTCCACATCTCAAGAATTGATTCGGTAGTCAGGCCATGTCCTTCAGGCAAATCAGCAATGATAGCATGGACGTGCATGATGGTCGTTGGAACGGCCACTGCGAGACTATTGATTTCAATTTCAGGTTTGACTGTCATCACATCGGGACCATGGTGGCTAGGAACTTTCAGAACCGGTTTTATGGCATTGATTGGGCCCTTGTTTGAATCACCCGGGTCGGCAGCTCGGCGAATCATCGTACACTCCACTTTCAATGAGCCACAATGTTCGTACAATGGGACAAGAGTACGAGATAAGCCAGTGGTGTTGCAGGAGACCACACGGGTACCTTCGGCGTTGAGGTTCTCTGTATGATTTGCAGATGAGGTGTAAGAGAGTCCAGTTAATGCGTGCTTTTCGCCGCCTTGGAACATGTACTTGACTCCTGCATTCTGATACTTGGCCAAGTTGTCTGCTCCCATCTTACCTGGTGAACAATCGACGACAACGTCAGCGATTGCAAGAAGGTCTGAGAGGCTGCCTGAACATTCGTAACCCTGTTCGGCAAAGCGTGCAATTCGATCGGCGTCATCGAATGTGCAATAGAGTGGGAAGCCTTTCTTTACAGCTAGATCGCAACCGAACGATGGTCCAGTCTTTGTGACTCCAACAACTTCCATGTCATCTTGTGCATCGACGGCGTCCGCAACACGCTTGCCGATGGTTCCGTATCCATTGATTGCTACTTTGATGCTCATTCGGTGGCCCCACATTGCTGTTCCTATGATTCGGCCGCCTCTGACGACTGCCTATGAATCTACCCGTGCTCCCGTAGGGAGCCCGGAATCGTGTTTTGGCCACGTTTCACAGGGGTTCGGGTTAAGGAGGGTAGCGCCCCGGAGGGGCGCGAGGGTGTTCTATGGTTGATGACGTGGCAAAGAGTCTCAAACTCAATCGAAACCTCTTGAACAACCTCTCCAAAGCGATTGAACTTGACCGTGCCATCAAAATCGGGTGGGGTGCACAAGGAGATGCCAAACCCAAGGAAGGGGAAATCGGCATTGCTTCACATCTACCAGACGGCGCACGGGTGCGCCTACTGGGAAACCTCGGTGATTTCACCGCAGCCTGCTGTAAAGGGGGGACATTCACACTAGAAGGGAATACTCTCGGATGGTTCGGGGCCTTCAGTTCAGACGGACGCCTAGTTGTTGAAAGGGATGCAGGAGTTCGTTGTGGGCACGGCATGACTGGTGGCAGAATCTTCTGTCAAGGAAGTGTCGATGATGAAGCAGGTGGTGGACTTGACGGTGGGACAGTAATCGTGCGAGGACATGCAGGTCACCGAACTGGAATCGGTATGAAAAGTGGTTCGATAATCGTCATTGGTGATTGCAAAGCTGATGCGGGACAAGGCATGACTGGAGGTCGAATTGTCGTCGATGGTCGTTGCCTGCCTGAAGGAGATGGTGCAAAACAACGTACACTCACAAAGGCCGAACACAAAGAAATCAATGGGATGCTCAAGGAACACGATCTTTCGGTAAGCGAAGATGCAGTGTTAATCGAAGCCGATGAAGAACGATCAATCCTCTCAACCCCTCCGATGCAGACTGTGTGGGGTGATTTCGGAGAAATTGGGCTCATCAGCGGGGAAACACCCATCGATTCATCAAGTCCAATTGATGTTGTCTCATTAATCACCAGAGGCGAGGAGGATGATGGAATTGTATTCCCGTTGCCCGTGATGCTGCAAATTGAAAGTGGCAAGGGATTGACTGGAACCTTACTCTCAGAACAGCCCTGTATGGTAGATAGCGACCCACGCGGAATCGATTTGGTTCGCATCTGTGAATCCAATATTGCAGATGCGGACAGTTTACTATCTCCCGCAGCGGGAATTGTTCTCGACCTGGAGAATCTTCCTCCATTGCATGATGGTGAAATTCTCGCACTTTTGACTGGTCTTCGTTCTCACCTTGGAGATGACAAACCAGTACTTCTAGCAGGAAGGGTGGACCGGATTTCAAACCTACATCGAATGCTTCGTGATCAACCGCTCGATGGCGTCCTTGTCAGACTCACTTCGGGTACCGGAATGACTGCACCCGCTGCACTACCCCGGATTGGTTTGTCTGCCCGCGATGCGGGTGTGGCAGATGTATTGCACATTCTAGACATACCATGGGATGCAACCTCGGACGATGCGGCAATCGCAGCAGCTGCTGGTTGTGGAATCATTCGTGCAAATCCATTCTCAGATGATGAGGGGGTACCGGGTACACAAAAGGCCCGAGCAGAGGCAGTTGAAACCTGGTTGACTGAATTCGCAGCAACCTTGCGTGGCCGTCTTACTGATCTCGGCATTGATGCCCTAGAGAAGTTGAATCGGCGGCACTTGCGTGCATTGGAACATGATACTGCGGCACAGAGTGGGCTGCGCCTCGCTGGCTATGATCGCCCATTGCCCCAATGGATGGGGCAGTGAGGGATTCTTATGCCAACGGTGACCTTTGACCATGAGACCTTACGCGCGATACAGTCTCGACACGGAATTGAGCATGATCCTTGGTTGTGGGAGCAACAACTCAGCAACATCGGTTGTGTAGTCGAAGAATGTGACTCAAGAGAAATTGAGATTGAGATTTTTCCAGATAGGGCCGATCTTCTATCTCCTGAAACAATGGCGCACGCTGCTCGAGCATTCTTGCATGAAGGTGGGGCAGAACCAGACCTAGCAACCACCGATGGAAGTATCACGATGAAAGTCGATGCTAGCCTTGAGAGGGTTCGGCCAGTTATCTTGGGTGCCGTGGTTCGCGGGGTGGACAACGGTTCAACACCTGAAGAGAACGATGCATTCATCCAAGCACTGATGGACCATCAGGAAAAATTGCATTTCAGCATCGGCAGGAGACGACGACGTGCCTCAATCGGAGTGCATGACCTGTCAACTCTGGCGCCACCGTTCCGAGTGGTCACTGTACCTGAAAACTACGCCTTCATCCCTCTCGCAATGACTCAGCGAATGAGCATTCGCGATATATTGGAATCTCACCCAAAAGGAGTGGATTATGCACATCTGCTTGAGGGTTTTTCTGAATTCCCAGTCATTCTTGATGCAGCAGATAGGGTGCTTTCATTCCCCCCTATCATCAACGGAGATCACACGACTGTCACCGAATCAACGACAGATTTCTTCATCGATGTCACCGGTTGGGATGCGCGGGCTTGTGAAGCCTGTCTACTTCTGGTCTGCCTAGCCTTCTCTGCTCGAGGAGGCACGGTTGAAACCATCGAACTCACGGATTGTCACTCTCATACTCAAAGAACGCCAAACGGTCGAGCACGTCGACTCTCTTTGCCGAAGAGATTACTTGAAGAGATTCTTGGACGAGAATTCACTAAACTCGAAATCAAGAACGCCATTGACAGAATGGGGGGTCGGTTCATCGAGATGCGAACAGTAACCGATGGCCCACGGACGGCTGAGAGGATGGCGGATGCGGCTGTAGGCGAACAGGAATACATCATTGAAATGCCACGGTGGAGAGCCGATTTGCTTCATCCTGTCGATTTGGTAGAAGAGGTGGCTACAGGCATTGGTTACGAGGATCTGGGACAAGCATTGTCTGGCCAATCCAAGGCGGGGATTCCTCTGGCTTCAACGCATCTCCACAGACGGATTAGAGAATCTCTACAAGCAAACGGATTGCAGCAAGTAACCTCGTTGACCCTCTCAAACGAAGTGGATCAATTCGCCAAGATTCGATATCAAGCCTCGTCAGCTGTGACCGGGATTCACAATCCAATCACAGTCGATCATACCATCCTTCGCCAGAGTATCACGCCATCGTTACTCAATCTCTTGGCTGCTAACAGGCATCACGAATTGCCACAGCGTGTATACGAACTAGGCACTGTCGTTCGCGACCACCACAATGCTACCCGAGTAGGTTGGGCTTGTGCCGAAGTTGGTACTGGTTTCACGGCTGCGAAAGGTATGGTGGAAGCGCTACTTCGCGACCTAGGGGCGTTCTCCCGAGAGTGTGATGTCCATTACGAACCTCTGACTGACGCAGATGGTGGGCCATACTTGGAGGGCCGAGGGGCCAAAGTGATGGTCGCTGGTGAATGGGTTGGATGCTGTGGTGAAATAGATCCAGAGGTATCCGAGTTATTTGGATTGAAAGTACCGATTCACTGTGGTGAGTTTGTTGTCGATGCTCTGGAACGCCTCATTCCGGACCCAATCTTGTAGGGTGCGCGAATCACTGTATGCACAGGCCACCCCAACCGATTATAGCGGTCGGATTGACCCCATGGCCATGCGTGGTCGGGCCCTACTCCTTGTGTTGCCCTTGCTCTTGATGAGTTGGGCACCGGTCACAATGAGCCTCGAAGAGGCTCGTCCTACGCGTGAGGCTGCTGAAGATGGCACCTATGACGTGCTGATGTTGGGTAATTCCTACACCTCACAGAACAGTTTGAGTTCACGTGTTCAGGCGTTGTTTGATGCATCGGGAACTTCAGCGAGTGTTTCAGATTTGACCGGTGGTGGCATGAAGTTGTATCAACATGCAGACAATGCTGAATCTTCTGGAAATCAGTGGAATACAGCTCTGACCACAAACCAATATGAGTTTGTCATCTTGCAAGATCAAAGTCAAGTCCCATCCTTCCCAACCACCGAATCCATGTGGCAGAATTCCAAGAATGGTGCCATTCGCCTAGATTCTATGATTGAAAGTGCTGGTGCTGAAACCATCTTTTTCATGACATGGGGTTACCGAGATGGGGATTCCAACAATGCTTGGTTGAATCCAGATTACCTCACCATGCAGGCCAACCTTGAATCGGGTTACAACATGTATGCTGAGAACATCACCACTGCAAATCGCACACCATACATAGCCCCCGTTGGATTGGCCTACAAGGCGATTTACGATCAAATCGTTGCAGAAGGTGGGACTCCCACCGACCAAGGCACACTGTTCTACAATCTGTATTCCAGTGACGGTTCTCACCCTTCAACACTAGGCACATATCTGGCCGCTTGTGTCATGCATTCAACCATTACGGGAATTTCTTCCGTCGGATTGCCGGACCAATTTGGATTGGATGAGAATGACCGATTACAACTACAGTGGGCGGCAGATTCAGTCATCTTTGATCGATCATTGGGCTACAATTATCCATGGCAAAACGAAACCGTGATGATTGGTCCATTCTCGAGGCAAGCCGAACTGCGATTTCCGGCCGACCAAACAGAGGATGAACTGCTGCCATTGGTCATAGCATTGCACGGATTTTCAGACTCCCCAGAGTATGTGTACGGCTATTTCCAAGGACCGGCGAGTGTCACTGAAAATCGCCATCTGCTTTTGACACCCACTGGAACAGAAAATCCAGAGGGAAAATATTTCTGGAACGGTCCACCAGCTTGCTGTGATTTTTACAATCAGAACATTGACGACGTGAGTTATCTCTCATCACTCATTGACACTGCGGTGAACCATTGGGGTGCCGATCCTGAACGTGTAATGCTAATTGGTCACTCAAACGGTGGCTTCATGTCGCACAGGATGGCTTGTGATGCTGGAAATAAAATACATACCATCGTAAATTTCGCCGGTTCCACATATGGGGATTTCAGTCAATGCAATCTCACAGGATATCCGAATATCATCAACGCCCATGGGACCGTTGACAGTACGGTAGATTACAATGGTGGAGAATTCTACGGAGAGTCCTATGCCTCTTCACCCGGTGGAGCTGCATTCTGGGCCGAGCGATCTGGATGTGATGAGTTCTCGACGCTCGTGAGGACATTGGATTTGGTTGGAACTGAGAGCAACGAGACCCAGCATCAGGAGCATCTCAATTGCACACAAGGAAACAGAATCGCACATTGGAAATTATTGAACGAGGGACATGCCCCCATTTTCCCCGAAGGGTCTCTCATTAACACCGCCTTCGATTGGGCATTCAATTCAGATGATGCACAATCAACAAATGGAGGAGACAATGGTTCATCACCAGGAAACCAGACTAATGGGAGCAATCTCTGGTTCGGCAGTTCTGATGGGACCAATGTCCTGATTGAACCGGGAGGTGGTTCGGGATTCATAGTCAACCTCACCAATAACGCTTCATTTTCAGATGTCGCCGATATTCGCATCCATACCGATACAGGTTGGGACGTATCCTGGAATTATGGTGATGGGAATCCAGCCAACGGCTACACATTGGAAATGTACAGTGATTCACAACATTGGATTCAATTCGCCATTTCGGTTCCAGAAATATCCATGGGGCAGCCCTTGGCAGGCTCCAAGCATTCGTTTACTGTCAGCGCCACTAGTCAACACGATGGGAATTCAACCACATGGACGTTTACTGTGGAAGTCTTACCTTGGAATGGAGTTGAATTGGTATCGCAGCCAGAAAATTCAACTTTGGACCCCGGTACGGAGGTTCGCATACCGGTTACAGTTCGAAATATAGGCAATGAAGAGAAGAGTATGGGCGTTCGAGTTCGACCTGTCAGTGCCGAGGGGGTGCCGATTCCAGGATATGAACCCGCAATTTCATTCGTCCTGAATGGGTGGTCCGTTGAAATCTGGGAATTGTACAACCTCCTAGATGTGGGGCCCTATCAAACAGGTACAGTACAATTGGAATTCAATGCTCCTAACATTCCAACGGGGACGATGTGGGTGGAATTCAGTACGTGGAGCAGTGGGGCTAGCCAACAAATCTCTACGACGATGGTTGAAGTGAGTATTCTACGAGAGCGGAGTGCAACCATCCATTTCCTCGATAACGATTGTGCGCTGATGGATGCAGGCGATCTCTGCACAAGTGAATTCAGAATACAAAATACGGGAAATTATCTGGATGATTACGAAATAGAATGGGAATTACCTGACTCTCTCGAATTGCAGGTGGCTCGAACCGTGTTCAATCTAGAACCTGGAATGTCTACAGATGTAGGCATCATCTACATCGTCGAGAATGGATTGCCCGCGGGATTCGAATTGTCTCCGACCCTTAGATTGATGACTGGAGATGGAATTGAGATGAGTACTGCCTCAACAACGATTGAGGTCGCCACCCTCATCAATTGGGAGATTCAATCCGAATACATCACGATGGACGATATGGATAATATTACACTAACATACACACTCAGAAACATAGGCAATGCCGACGATGGTTTGGATGTCACATTATCAACAAATATTTTCGCTGAATATGGATTGATACCCCCATTTTCAAGTGATTGGGAGATTGGTGAATGGACGGCCAATCATTTCATCGTCCACGACATCGCTCCGAACGCCACGGTGACCTTCAGGGCATGGATGCAATTGCCTATTGATCAAGAATTGAATAGGACAGCGACAATTACTGTTGAGATTCGTAGTACGCTTGAACCTAGCATCATTTTCACCAATCGTACTGAATACGAAATACTCACCGAATATTGGCCCCCGGAGAACATCGAAGGGGAAAGTGCATGGGATGAATTCGTCGATAGTGCCCAATCATTCTGGAATGACTGGAATCAAATTCTAATCTCAATCATTGTGACCATGGTGGGCGCTGTTGTCCTACATCGCGCAGTTGTTTATCGTCAACGAAAGGATTCTGAATGGTCCGAACTGATTGCTTCAAGGCATCAAGAGCCTGAAAAAGTCGGTGATTGGATGGAAAAATTCAGTGAGAAGAATGTCGAAATTCCAGAAGTTTCTCGCAGCCCCGAAATGGATGCGGGCGCATTCAAATTAGCTTTCCAGATGAGATCTGAATCTAAACAAGAACGATCAACTCCTTCCGATGATGTCATGCAAGCAGCCCACACGGTGTTTGAGCATCATGATGAAAGGGCCGACTATGATGTGATTGATAGTTTGGCTGAAGAATTACTAGAATTTTCAGCGCCTCACGAAGCTAATGAAGCATTGTCTCCTGCCGAATCGATGCCAGGCCGAACCATTCGTCATCCGCGTAAAGAACCATCAATATCTAAGGGCAATGCAGAAGATGACGATCTCGATTTGGATTTGTGAGGGACTGTATGTGGCGGATAGGGATTGATGAAGCCGGCAGGGGGCCCGTGATTGGACCCTTGGTAGTTGGTGCATTGTGTCTACCAGAAGCAGATATTCCATTACTTCATGATGTTGGAGTGACAGATTCTAAATTGCTCTCGAAATCAAAACGAGAAGAGTTGGATCGATGGATTCGAGAACAGGCTGAGAACAGAGAGTGGGAAATTGAATTGTGTATTTCTCAACCTGCTGATATCGACCGCGCAATGGCTATGACAAATCTCAATGATCACGAAGTCAGTTTGTTTGCATCACTGGCTCGAAGATTCAAGGTTGAGGGAGGGGGTGTACTCCAATTGGACGCATGTGATGTGGATGCAGGGAGATTCGGAAACAATGTAGCCAATCGCCTCAATGATTGGCCATGGGAAGGTTGGACGATGGACAGTAGACACGGGGCCGACTTGCATTGTTTGGCAGTCGCAGGCGCATCTATCCTAGCCAAAGTCGCCCGCGACCAAGCTATACGGGCAATTTCATCTGAAATTGGTATTGAATTGGGGTCAGGTTATCCCTCGGACCCCAAGACGATTGCAGCCCTTCCAAAACTGATTGATGGCGAAGTCCCCCACGATTGTCTCCGATGGGGTTGGATGACTGTCAAGGATGCATGGAAACAGGTGTACAATGAATCGGCCCCCGTTAGGTCGGTCGACCCAGATGCCCCACCCAACGCGCAGCGAACCCTATTCTGAGCCCTCATGTTCAAAAACGGCCTGCGGGCGGTTTCGCCCTATGGGCGAACTTGAACCAGAGGTGGTTTCACTACTGCGCAAGTATGCTCTACAGAATGCACTTGAGTACGATGGGCAGGGTCAGGTCGGCTCTGTCATGGGCAGAGTGATGGGTGAAAATCCTGATTTGCGCTCTCGAGCACAAGAGTTGACTGGATTCATTGCTAGCCAAGTTGCTGAAGCCAATGCCTTGGCTACAGAGAAAGGATTAGATCATATTCGCTCGATTCTAGAAGACGAATCCCCAGATGCATTGGAGAAGAAAGTCAAGGAACGGAGGGAAGGTCTTCCTCCCTTGCCAAATGCCGAGTCAGGGAATGTCGTTCTCCGATTTGCACCGAATCCCAATGGGCCATTGTCATTGGGCCATGCAAGGGGCGTGGTCATCAATGCTGAATTGGCACGAATGTACGATGGGGAAGTAATCCTTCGATTTGATGACACGGATTCTGTGGTTAAACGTCCCGACCCGGAAGCTTACGCATTGATTGAAGAGGATTTTACCTGGCTTGCAGGACGGGCTCCAGATAGAATACTACGCGCATCAGACAGAATGGAAGTGTACCTTGATTATGCGGCCAAGACATTGTCTGAAAATCACGCCTATGTGTGTCAATGCTCTAGTGATGCATTCAAGGAATTCAGAATTTCAAAAACCGAATGTCCATGTCGAAATCGAGCGGTAGAAGATAATATCCATATGTGGGGCCAGATGAATGATGGCACCATTCAACCTGGTGGAGCCGTCGTTCGAATCAAGACTGATATGACACTGCCCAATCCAGCTCTTCGGGATTGGCCGGCTTTGCGGATTCAACATGCCGACCACCCATTGGTAGGTGACAGATACAAAGTCTGGCCATTGCTTGATTTCCAAAGCGCTGTGGAGGACCACCTCCAAGGTGTGACACATATTGTGCGAGGGAAGGATTTGATGGACTCTACACGAAAGCAAACATTGCTGTACGAAAAGTTCGGATGGACATACCCTGAAACGATGTACTGGGGACGAGTGAAGGTGCATGAGTTCGGTGGTTTCAGCACATCACAGATGAAAAAAGACATTCAAGCTGGCCAATATACTGGATGGGATGATCCTCGCCTGCCGACACTCAGGGCACTGCGAAGACGAGGATATGACGCTGGGGCGATGAGGAAATTCTGGATTGATCTGGGCCTAACACAGAAGGATATCTCAGTCCCCATGTCGACGCTGAACAGCCTCAACGCCAAGGCGGTCGATGCAGAAGCACCACGACTATCATTTGTGAGTAATCCACGTACCATTGAGTTGGACATCACTGAAATCCAGATGGATAAAGTCACTCTGCCAATCCACCCCGAACATCCAGACAAGGGCGTTCGTGAATGGCCACTGGGGGATAGTCCACTCAAGGTGAAGATTGCTTCCGAAGATTTCACCTCACGTGAAGCGAGGCGTTTGAAGGATTTTGCAGACATTGCAATCAACCATAAAAAAGAGGTAAGTAGAGGGTGGGTGGGTCAAATCATAAACATTGAACGCCATGGTAACACCCCGATTATTCATTGGCTACCCAGCAACATGGCACAACCAGCCGTATTGCTGCTTGAAGAAGAGGGTGAATTGGTGGTGGCTGAAGGATTATTGGAAATCAATGATTATCCAGATGGAACTGTCGTCCAACTTGAACGAATGGGGTTCGCAATCCTTGAGGGCATTGATGAAAACGGGGCTCGGCTCCTCGTTCGGCTACATGGTTGAATTCGCACGCGCGCGCGTGCGTGAGGTTCAAGTCGAATCTCGCTGTCGCCACGCCATGCAGGCTCGCCAGTCTCGCAGTGCTTACGGGCTCATGTTTCTACTACTGGCAGCCATGATTCCTCTCAGTGTCCCATCTGCATCGGCTGAAATTGTCTGTTGTGGACCAAGTGAGTTTGATCTCTTCCTCATCGGTGAGAACAACGAAGCAACTATGACGCCGTTTGAGAATGAATTGGTCGGAATTAATGAAAAAGGTGTCAGCCAATCAGTACAAGGTGTTGAAGAAATTGCAACATGGAGTATTGTTTGGAAAGAAAGTGCAACGATGGCTGAATCGACATGGAGATTCAATATCGCCTACGAAGTAGAGAATGCAGCAGGAGTGTACGCCAATGCAACCGTTGATGTGTTGATTGGAAATAATCTCTACACAGCAGAAAGTGGCACCCCTGGAGCATTTATGTCGGGAAATGATCTTGTCGGAATCGACATTGAAATTCCCCAGGTTGCAATCAGTATGAATGATGTAATTGAAGTGACTTTTTCGGTGAGGAGTATCCTTTTCACACAACCCGGAGATGAGTCATCGATTCGATTCATTTGGGGCGAGGATACAGAGAGTGCCTTACGTGCAACCCTTCCGTTAGTGACAATCGAAATGCCGAATGCTTTGGTGGTTGGGGAAGAGGTTTTCTTCCCCGTTATACTGAAATCCGGCTTTGGAGAGCGTATGTGGTCTTCATTGGAAGAATTTGAGTTCAAGATTGGTGGCATCGTCATTTCAGATGTCCGTTCACCGAGTATTGTTTCCGGAGGGGTCGAAGTTCCGTTTGTTTGGAATCCAGGTTCAAACCCAACCGATGGAAATTACCAGATTAATCTGTCCATCTGGTTGAATGGAGGAGATGTCCCCCTGACAACCGGTAGGAATCACGACATCACATTTGAAGAAGGTGGTGGCACCCAAAGTTATCACTTCGGCGAGCCGGCAAGAGCTGTGAGCAGTCGACTGGATGTTGACATTGAAGTGAAGTATGATGGGACTCATATTACACGGACCGTGGAATTTGAAATTGAAGGTTCAATGGCATCTTGGTTGCGTTGGGGGATGGATAACATTGGCAATTCTTCGTTGCCCTCAGATCATTTGTTCACTCAGATTCAAGAATTTACAGGGTCGTCTCAACTGAGAGAAAACGGCAAGGTAGATGACGTGGAAAGAGAGGCACTGTTGAATCACATTGACAGTAGTACAAGGAATCTTGAATTGTTCTTAGGAAATACTGGATTAGCGCTCAATCCTGATGGATTGTTTGAAGCAGATTTGTTTGATATGAACCCAGAGGTAATGATTGACCTCATGGGAGTTTCAGGAATCGATGATGCGCCAATGCGAATTCGAATTGATGTGGTCCTAGCATTGACTGGGCAAGAACGTATTATGCTCATTTCTGATTTCATTCGCCCTCAACTCGGAAATGGAATTTGGACAATGAATGGAGACCCCTCTGTCGATTTGAGTGTTGAATTGACCACAAGTGCGTTCTCTGGGCTGTTTAGTGTCATCAAGGAAGATCTCCCAGAAGACATGACTGTGACACACTATCGAGTCGGTTTGAAAGAAGTGGTGACAATCGAGATTGATGGCCTTTCTGACGATGATAAATTTGAGGTAGAATATACTGTGGCTGGAAGTGCGTTATTCTCACCATTCGTGACCTTGCTTTCCACAATATTGTTACTTGTGTCTGGAATTGTCGTGGGACTTAAATTGACTTGGAATCGTTCAAGATGGATAGTGGGAATTTCTTCATTCGCCTTTACGGGAATGATGAGTTATGTTTACGCCCTTTCTGCTCTACCCCCAACATTCGTCCTTGGAATCGCCACTGCATGCGCAGTACTGATGATGCCTTTGGCCATAATCTCGCCTCGTCATGAGGGTGATTGGGTACTTGGGGGTGAATCTCTTTCAGAGGATTATGAAAAGGCGTTAACGAGAGATATTCCAACTGTGGATTGTCCCGCTTGTAACACTTCAAATCCAGTTGAAACAACTGAACGCCCAGTGCGTATTCCCTGCGGTGGATGTGGACGGAATCTGCGAATTGAAGGTTAAGGCATCTGACCAGTTCTCAGCAGGCTATCGATAGTGTCGCTCGCTTGACTGCGTCGACCAGATGGGTTGTCTCGCCATGACTTAGTGAAAGATGTTAGCTGACTCGCCAAATCTCGCTCCCATCCAGCTGCCATGATGCGATGCCAACCCAGTTCCTCGAGGCGGGCTGTTGAAGGAAGCTCCACATCCAGTAGAGGTTTCATTAAATGTGACAGTGATTGGGCACGGCCTTCAAGGTCGAGTTGGCCCCATCTATCACGAACAGCACCGAGCGCTAACGAATCGATGCCGGGCAGACTGTCAGGGTGAACATCGGGGACTTCAGGCATTGGAACCACTCGAATATGCCCCTCATTCGAGAGATAATCGCGGAGAACTGTGTAAACCGGGTCATAGGTATGCTCAAGGCCACTGGAAAGCCAATTACCAGTCAATATCCAAGGCATCAGTAGGCGCGACATGGCCCCTGAAGGTGCAATCGAATTACCCAACCCAGCAGCAAGTGCGACGGGTGAGAGTAGGCCGTGGCGAGAATCTCCACCACTGGCGACCAACGCCTCGACTTCAAGCGGTGCAAGATGGATGGACAATGGTTCTGTTCCGATCGACTCGAGTTGGGAAACTGAGGTTGAGTCAATGACAATGCTCGGGCCCTTGGCAGCCTTTGCATTATCTCGTAAACGGCGTTGGTAGGGTATTCCAGCATCCAATAGTGCAGCTTCTAGTAATGCGGAAGCGAAGATTCCAGACTCATCCAGTGGTGCAACAATTGTTAGAGAAGACTTGGATGTTCGCAATTTGAGTGCTGCTTCCCGCAATACGGGTGCGGCTGTCGCGAAGGCTGGGAGATCAAGTAGTGACATGGGCCGCGGAGTTGTGGTTCCACTTACGGTTCAAAGACCTGACCACAACGGCAGGAGATGATTACTCTACCATGAGGCGGAGTTGATCACGCTTGTATGCCCATTCTGTGTCGAGTTGGCCGCGACCTTTGTAGTACCGAGATAGTCGACGGATCTTGCTCTCAGTCAACTCAAGTTGGCGCGAATTGTGGCGGTCTTTGCGATTTGATTCAAGATGATTGATGAGGCGGAGTGCGCGGCGCATCAAACTCATCATATCTTCTGGATACTGTGGTGTAATCTCGTTTTCGGCAAGAATCTGGCCGATTCGCTTGCCAACGACGAGTCGGGTATCGGGAACTGCGTGCTGGTCACGGAGAATGGTGCCAATGGATGCAGTGTTGTGTCCGTCTGCAGCCAATGAAAGAATCAGTTCAGTTACTGCTTTCGGATCGGAGTTTGACCACTCGGGTGCTTTGTCGACGAGGGGCTTGGTTGAACCACTCTTTCCGCGACCTGGACTGTGCATGCGAGCCATGTATAGAGCACCTCGAGCGTCCCGCCGACCTGCTGCCCCTTCATAACCGCTCCGCTATGATTCGAATTGGGTATCCCCCCCTTCGGGGGGGCTATGCTGGGAATTCGAGCAATGCGTGGGCTTGAATGGGGGCGATTGATGAACGTGCTTGGAGACCTTTCAATTCAATCAAAAATAGTGCCCCTAATACCTCTGCGCCAGCTGCCTGACAAAGTTCAGAGCATGCAGAAATAGTTCCACCTGTAGCCAATAAGTCATCGATTATGACAACCCTTTGACCTGATACCAAGGCATCTTGATGGATTTCAAGAGTATTTGATCCGTATTCAAGTGTATATTCAACTCGACTGGTTGCTGCAGGAAGTTTTCCTGGTTTGCGAATAGGTACGAATGCAATGTCGAGTTTTGACGCCAACAATGGGCCGAAGATGAAACCACGTGCTTCTGGGCCAACGATAACATCGGGAGACCAATTGAGTTGCTCCAAATCCTCAGCAAATCTATTTGTCACTTCTGAAAGAAGGCCCGGTTGACTCAAGACGGGTGTGATATCACGGAACATGATCCCTTCTATGGGAAAATCCGGCACCGTACGAATAGTCTCACGGAGCCTGTCGAGAAACTCGTCAGACATCGGTGGAACACACCCCTGTAGATTAGTTTTGGAAATACTGGCTTGCATAAGCACGGGCTTGTTCAGCGGTGTATCCCATTCCAATCAATTGCTGCTCGTACGCCTGCTGCTCAGGAGTTATTGCCGTAGCCCAAGCTTGCTCTGTGGGGTCGTTACCTTTGCCACCCGAGCGTAGGACTAGAGTGAGACCGAGAACTACCACGAGTAGGAGAACGATACCTGCTGCAATCATGATGTACAGCATCATATCGGAATCATCACCACTGGAACTTTCTGTATCTCCCGATTGATTGTTACCAGATTCATCCGTACCGTTGGTGTCTCCAGGGTCATCGGTGCCGTCGTCCACTGGACATCCTGTGTTATCGACTGATGTGTCGGCAGGAGTATCTGGACAGGCGTCAATCGTATCATCGACGCCATCACCATCTGTATCAGAACACCCAAACGCGTCTACTGCTGCGCCAGATGGTGTTCCTTGACACATGTCATTAGAATCGGAGACTCCGTCATTGTCCTCATCGGGAATCCAAAGTGGGCAACCTGTTCCATTGGTTCCCGACATCACACCAAATTCGTTCGGGCAAACGTCACCATTGTAATCACTAGGTCCGTTGTTGTCTCCGAAGCCATCACCATCAGTATCGTTCCACTGGGTTGCTTCGTAGATGAATACGTCTCCGCCATTGGAATATCCATCACCGTCTGCATCTTGGCAGCCAAGGCGATCCATGGTAGAATCGCCAGGTGTGTTCGGACAAGCGTCGTCGTCGTTGAGGACGCCGTCTCGATCTAGGTCATTAGCAAAGAGTTCGTCATAATTTATGATTTCAAACGACGGGGAAGTCATGGTATTGTCAGTCTCATTTGATTCGACAATAACATCGCCGCCATCGACAGTCAATACACAGGTGTAATTTCCTGACGAAATGGTGGCGCTGTCCAATAGAACGAGGTCGCCATCTTGGATGATTACTCCATCATTGCCATCAAGTGCATCGGAATATGCGTCTTGAAGAAGAGTCAGGACTTCAGTACCGTTCTCATCGACCAAACTCAATTGCCAAGCGAATGCGGCATCCATTGGACCGTCGTCACTGCTGATATCTGCTCCGAAGAATACCTGCTCACCAGTACTTCTGCCACTGACTGGGCAGTTGATTGCGCTAGCAACAAGGTTTGGAAGTGGTGGGTCAATCGGTGTGAATGAGAGGTTGTACCAACCCTCTGCCTCGTACGCGTTGATGATGACATAGTATCCACCATTCAAATCACTTGAGTCCAATTCAGTGGTGTCAACCATAGCACTGCCATTGGTGGAGTACACCTCAGTAATCAAGGAATCATCACTTCCATCGAACAATTGGAGATGCATATTCTCATTATTGTGGGACTCTAACTCAACAGTCATGCCATGCATGCCAGAGAGTGAGAAGCCGTAAGCGTCAGCCGTGTCTTCAATATCCAGACAACCCATTCCGCTTTCTTCTGGGTTCTCGCCAATTTGCATTGCAGTCACTCTACTTGGGCCTGCATCTGCATTGGGTTGCCCCCAATCTTCAGGGCTTCCACAGTCATACGGTGGGATGAATATGGTGCCGTTGGTCCAAATCTCCAATGTGTAATTCGCCAGACCGGAATATTGTGAGACATTGATGTAATAGGTGTCTGCGGCTCCATCAGCATCTGTTCCAGATGTTGACACAGACTCATTACTGTCAATGCCGGCACTAGAGTCTACATCAGGTGAACTAGAATTCCATAGGTCGAGATCGAGATCCGCATCCCAATTATCTGCTGTTAGGACAGCGGAAATATTCTGCCCGCGCCCCATTGAGAGCATGTACATGTCAGCCTTGTCGCCGCCGGATACGCATCCAGTAATCACTCCGGTGAAATTAGCACCCAAATCGTAGGCTTCTGCCTCAACACCACCAATGTCCGCACCTGTTGATGCATCATCCACATTCGGACAAGGCATTCCCGAAATTGTGGTCACGCCAGAACTGGCATTGTTGTTGTTGAGATCATCCGCCTCTGAGACATTGCCCCAGCCATCTGGCCAGACAATCCAGTGATAATCGTCGCTGTCTATATCAGCGGGGATGGTTAACTGAGCGCTCTCAACTGAATTGGTTCCTGCTGCAAGGTAAGGTCCTGTAACATGGCTATCCACGATTGTATCCCCCCAATCATAAGTGTCGTCTGTGGATAGAATAAACACGACATCATACGGATTTGTTGAGTTAGTATCGCCTGGGCCGTAATTCTCTACTGTGTACGTGACATTGACCGTGTCGCCGGCCATTGCGCTCGCTGGGCCACTGATTGAATTCACAGCAAGATCGGGCTTTGGTACAGAGGTATTTACCCAGATGTCCATCTTGTAATTCCCATCTCCTGCATATTGCCAAACCTGGATGTAAAACATTCCTGCTGTGGTAGAATTTGTTGTGAATTCAACTCGCTCGGTTGCCGCATAACTCATAGATAAATCGACATAGCCTGTGCCAGTTTGTTGGTTACCACCGGTGCTGTCTGCGAGTAACAAATCGAAATCTGTGTTTGTTCCATCACCAAAATCACGCAATACAACAACGATGTCTTTGTCTGCAGATACCTGCATTGAATACCAATCTTGATCATCAGTGGTGTCAACACAACCATCCATATTGGTCACGGTTGGGTCGCTACCCTGTGATTTGGCAGTCGCTGTGGTGTTGCCAGCATCTCCTGCTGTGCCGCCGTCACTTTGTACGGCAGAACAAGGTGCACGGGCTCCAGTATCCATGGTGCGGTCGGCCTTTTTCAGTGCATTTGGATGGGTTTCATCATCAATTACGACGTCTACTCCCATGTGGGGAGCCATCATCGGCGCCAATGCTGAGAGAATCATCAGCAGGACTAGTGCGGTGCTCAGGTGGTTCGTTTGATAGGCAGTGGCCATACATCCTACCGCCCTATGGGCGGTATTTAACACCCCCCAACTCTGGGTCGCTGGCCCTAAAGACGGTGTTGGGACTTCGCCAGCCGACCTGCGCCACACTTCCATTCCCACCCTGCAGCCTTGCAGCGGGCCGAACCGAGTAATTTTCCATCGCGAATGATAAGGACTTCTTCGCTGATTTTTAGGTCTTCAGGGGCTGAAACAACCATGTGAGGGAAAATATCGCCTTTCCATGGAGAATCTCCGCCGATTTCGACCTCTCGAAGTGTACCCGTTTCTCGAAGAATTGGAAGAATGGATTTAGTGAATGAAAACCGACCTGAATCAGGGTGCCATTGCGCCATTTGTTGTTTGTCTTTCAGAAGCATCCACCTCGGAGGTTTTCCGCCCACATGTAGCCCTTCCATCCACGCATCGGTCCCAAATTGCCATCGGCTCAGGGATGCAAATGAATGGAGAAGGAATGCCTTTTCACGAATTGGTTCTCCTTCTATGGATTCTATGGCCTGGCGAAGAACATCGCAAGCAGCTTTGGAAGAAGCGCCCACGCCGTCTGGTCGAGTATCGATCGTCTCAATCTCGAAGTCAATTCCAGAATGGTTGATGACGGTCTTGTAACCGACTCGCTCCACCAATGTCGTCACCATTCGTCGAATGGTTGCCAATTCATCATCGTCCCAATCGCCAGTCACTGGAATGTCATAATGGGCAGCGGGCCACTGTTCCTCCAATTCACGAGGGACTAGGCCGAGCGGACTGGTAACAATGACTTGGTGTACTCTGCGGTTGCGTATAGCAGAGCGGAAGAAACGATGGCTCTGACTGCGAGAGTAAGGCTTGCGTGCAGAGCAAGGTAACAACACCAATGTCTCACGCTGAATCTCGTCAGGCATGTACTCATGCTCAATGCGATGAATCCAATCTTGAACAAGTGGATCTTCGCGGCTCACGGGTCCGTGGCAACGGAATCTTTGGGCCTTATCGACATGCATTGACAGAGGTGCAGAACCCGACAACTGAGCGTCATGTCGTCGAAGGTGTTCAACGAGACGAGGGCTGTTGAGTGATTGCTTCTCAACGAGTTCCCGAATAGTGCCGGCTTGAATTGCCGCCCGGGTCGCGGCCAACGACGAGCGCCATTCAGAGAGTTGGGCAGTCATATCGGCAGATTCGCCACTGGTTGAATCGATATGTCGGGGCCCATCTCTGGACAATAGAATTCCATGGGCAGCTGCCTGCTGTGAACGTCTCAAATCGAATAAATCTAAACCGAACCACGAAAGAATTGCACAATTGTCTGGGCCACCCAACCCTGGGGCCCAGAGAAGTGCTGCAGGAAATCGCTCACGGATAAGGTGGATTGTTTGTACTAATCGACCGGGATGTCCAGCCAGTTGAACAGCATCCTGAATGACAATTATTTCGGGTGATAGATTTGCATCGAGAAGTGTTGCATCATGGACCAAACGCTGCCAAGATACGGGCAACAGTGGACCTGTGCTCTGGCCAAGTCCCGAGTCGGCTTCTTGGAGACTAGGGGGCAATGTGTGGCCTTCATCAGCCGTATATGTCGGAACGTCGTTTTCCCCAAAGGGATGTGACCATGCACCCCTTGCTGAAATCGATAGAGATGCAGGTAAATTTTCGGAGTTGTGCTCAATGGTAAAAGGGGCGATTTCAACGTCAATTTCTGGGTCATTGGGAGTCAGACACAAACCCGGCGTGAAGGCAGCCGGAGATGCGCGATCGCCGAGCCCAAAAATGCGTGCATGACGCCAACGGGCCAGCACCGTTCGGGCCAATGGTTTGTGCTCCATGAAACGAGGCTGTCAATGCACTGGACTTGAATGATTCTAAAGGTGGCGGGCCGGAGGCCCGGGCCATGCGCACATGTGCGATGGTTCTCGGATTGTTCCTCATTCTGATGACTGCATCATCGATTCCTGCAGAACAACTCAGTAGTGTCGGGACGATTGATGAACCTGAGTTAGATTGGGAGGGAGCGGGCACGTCGACACTCATCTATGAGGGTCAGTTGAGTGACCCTCAGGATCTCGATAACATCACTCTCGGTGATGATGCAGGAGCGGTACATTTCATCCAATTAGTATCTTCAGACGAAGCGTTGAAAATCACAGTTCGCGAAGATGGTGAGATTCACGGCGAAGAAGTGGGTTCCTCCGTGGCCTTCTTACTCAGTGGGACCGGGAATGCCATGTGGGTCGAAATTTCCAATGTAAATTTCACAAGTCCTAACTCCTACCAAATCCATATCCATTCTAATTCTGCTGATGAGGATGTAGAATTGGGCGACTTGACTGCATCTGGATATATCCATGAATCCGATACAGAAGGAGATCGTTCCTACTTCTCAGCCGGAGGGAATGCTGATATCGAGATTCAATGGTTTGGAGCAGATATGACGGAATTCGTCGGATACATGACACACATGCCTACTGGTGAGGTAGTGAATGAATTAGAATTCAACGACAATAGTACGACCACCATGACCTTACACACACCAGCGGTAGATTCGCGATTCGAGAATTATGAATTCACCATCTGGGCAAGGACGGATGGAGTCACCGGAGTGTGGTCGTTGAACAAAACCATACTCTCCGAGGGGGATGCGCTGTGCCCGCATGATTGCCCCAACACAGTCGATGAGACACGATTCCACTCCGAGGCAGTTACCATAGAGAATGAACGCTGGGCGACGGATGGGAATCTCAGCGGACAAGATACGGTTGATGTGTATCCAATTTTCATTCAGGGAGACTCGTGGGAGGTTCATCGGCTCATTGCGACAATCGAAGGTGATGATTCCTTAGTACAGATTCAGTCGTGGGACAACTCAGGTGAATTCCTAACGCCATTGGATGTTGCAGACGGATCTGGGACCGTTGGCTTGAACATGACACCAGGGTATCATCTAGTGAAGGTGAGTCGTTCTAATTCGGCGATTGGTACCAATGCTTACCACCTTGACTTGCTAACAATCAATGTAACCAGTGGAGATGCTGGTCCCGAAGGTGAGATTGTAGATCAATGGAGGGAATTCATTCCATTCTACATCGGAATCGGCTTGGTGATGCTGGCACCTATGGGATATGTTCTGTGGAGTCTGCGTGGAACGAAATTAGCCGATGAAGTACAAGCACACGAACGAGGGCGATTGAAGCGCCTTCGAGAACGATTAGCTAGACTCATCGAAAGTGATGGTAGTGAACATGAAATCAGCAGTGCTCTGGAAATGTTAGAGGCGGTTCAGTGGAAGGCGACCGTCGCCGAGATGGGTGAAGCGACATTGACGCACCACACCGATTCTGTCACACTGAAAGCTTGGCGGATGGGACCAGGAAGTTTGCTTGTGGGAATTCATGTTGAGCAGGCGCCATGGAACTTGGCTGCTCTTCGATTTGAGGCAGCAGGTGGGCCTTCATGGAAGATTACCAAGGTCTCTCCAAATTCACTTTACGATGGCGATGAAATCTTCCTAGACACGCTAGAGGTCGGCAGTACACGATTCCTCAGGCTACAATTGGAAGGAAGTGCGAATGGGCTTGACTTGCACCTTTCGGGGCTTGTAGAAGGAAAACCTCTGGCTGCGATTCCAGCTCGTGCACTTCTCATGGAAGATGAGTAATCAATTGCGGCGATCTTGGGCTTCACGACGCACGGCATCTTCGATATCTGAAATGGGCAATCCGAATGAAGGGCGCATCTCTTCCAATGTAGAACGCATGGATTTGTTGAATTTCTCAGGTACATGCAGTTTCAGTAGAATTGTGACATCGCCACGTCCACGACCACGACGATGGGGCATTCCTCGCCCTCGTACTAGCAGAGTTTCACTCGGCTTGGCACCTGCTGGTACATCAATGACCAATGGTTTGCCATCTATGTGTGGTAACTCAACTTGTGTCCCTAACATCATCTCAGGAAAACCAAGTGGGAGCGCCATAATCAAATCTGGGCCGTCTCGCTCAAACCAAGGGTGATATTCGATATCTAGGTGAATGTAAAGGTCCCCAGGTTGGCCATTGGCAATGGGTTCTCCTTTGCCTCGGTGTCGAAGACGAAGGCCGTCTTCGGCCCCCCTTGGGATGGTGATGCGAAGTTTTTGCTCACGCTTGACTGACCCTGAACCACGACAAGCCGAACAGCGCTTTCGAATGATATTTCCCGACCCGGCACAATCAGGGCAGTCCGACACCATTTGTTGAACAAATGGTCCCACTCTAGCCTGCTGCATGATACGTCCCTGTCCATCACAAGTAGAGCAGCGCTGAATATCCCCTGGTGTTTGGGCCCCTGAGCCATTACATGACTCGCATGCGGTGGAGAGTTTAGCGGAAATTTCGATTTCTGCCTCATCATACACATTCTCAAGAGAAATACTGTGGCGAAGTAAAACATCTTGACCGCGTCGTCCACGGGATGAACGACCCCCGCCGAAAATTCCAGAGAAAATGGATTCAATCCCACCACCGAACAAATCATCGAGATTGATGTTCACACCCTGGAAACCACCAGGACCGAAAGGGGACCCTCCGGGAGAATCATGGCCGAACATATCGTATTGGCGTCGTTGTTCGGGATTTGACAAAACGGCATAGGCCTCTTGGACTTCCTTGAACAAATGCTCAGCTTCAGAATCATCTGGATTCTTGTCCGGGTGAAACTTTCTAGCAAGGGATCGGAAGGATTTCTTCAGTTCGTCTTCATTGGCATCCTTGGACACCCCCAGAACTTCGTAGTAATCGCGCTTTTCCGCCATCTACGAACCCCCCGTCTATTCTCGCGTTCTGACGCCTGTTCTTCAACCCGACGTTTGACAATCAGAGTTTGTTTCCGCAATTTTCACAATACGATTCCGCTTCTGGATTGTTTCGACCACAACTGCCGCAGATATTTCCTACAACTGCTGATGTGACGCCTGAGGGACCTGCAGTGGCCACCCCAAGCATCTCTTGAGAATACCAATCATCTGCTGCAGGTGCTGATTCCTGAGTTGTGGGTGATTCAGGAGTCGGTTGGGTTGCGGCTGTTTCCTTCAATTTGTCCAGTACCCCTCCGATTAGGCCTTTCTCAGGCTCTTCACGCGTGTGAGTGACGCCTTGTACCGAATCGACGGGTCCACTTTCCCCTGTGACTCTGGCGGTCGAACGTCGAACGTGTTCAGATTCGGTGAACAATGCAACATTGTCTTGGTCTAAATCATCGCTTTCAATTTCGTCAGTCTGGCGATCTCCCGTCAATTCTGCTATGGAGCCATCCAGTCGTTGCAACGCCTTCTTGGACATCTGGCCTGACTCGATGCCACGCGCATCGGCTTCAAGTTCCGACATGGCCAAATCCGCCTTAGACCAGACGCCTCGATCCTCGGCAGCGTAATCCTTCTGTAATCGCTTGATATGCTTGCGTCGATGCCATTCATGATCACGAATCGTACGAGCATTTCTGAACAAGATGAATCCGATCAATACAGCCACAATGAGATAGACGAGCATGCCAATCCAATCAGTAATCAATCGTTCTTTTATCGCCGGAATAAGTTGGTAAATCGCCAAGAAAACGAATATGGGCGAAACGAAGAGAATCCAAGAATTCACCTGATTCTTCTGCTCCGCCATGCCCCAACCATCTCTGACTCCGATTTCAAGGAATCTATTGGGCGACCCCTTACAGGGCCCGGTCATTGGGGGGCTTTCCAGGACGGAATCCACCAGACAATAATCCGATGCTGAATGAAGTATGCAGGAGGATTAGCAAGGTGGGTACGCCCCAAATCATTGAAGTATTGTTTGAACGTCGAGCTTCGAGTCCTCCAACGACAAATAGGGTCGACAGGTAGGCAAGGATGGGCCACAGGAAATTGGGCAGGAAAAACGTGGATTGACCATCGATTGCGAGACCTGCAACGATAGCTAGACCGATCCACGGTAGGAATTCGCCAATGCGCATTCGGGCTTTTGCGTCCATGACATGTTTCATGCGCCAGAAACCGTATCGATAGCCCATCCTCCACCACTGATTCAACGTCGTTCGCTTGGCCATCCTAACATGGGTTGCCGCAGTCCTCCACAGTGGCCAGTCGTTGCCAATCAATCGCAGATTAATCTCACTGTCCTGTGTGGTGATGAAATCTTCATTCCAACCACCCACTGCTTCGACCGCTTGGCGGCGATACAATGTGAAAGGTGGGATTTTTGTGGGTCCGTCTTTGGAGAAGCGAGCGAATTGCCCCGAGCCGCCAAGTGGACATGCCAATGAGGCTTCAATCCAATTCCCAACATTGTCGAGTGGTAAATCTGATTCAAGAACCTGTGCACCAAGGCCGCCAAGACGGGTGCCCAATTGCGCTTCAATCGAATGGAATCGGGATAAACGCACTTCAAGATGATCTGGTGGGACCCATGCATGACCAATCATCTCTAGGATGAATTCGACTCCAGAATCGAGGTATTCAAGCGCAATATTTCGGGCATGAGGGACATATTTGAATGGATTATCAATCAGAGTTATTTGTGGCCCGCCTTCTCTTACACTCTCCCCTGCAAGGCGCTCTACAATGTCTGTTGTGCCATCAGTAGAACCCCCATCCAAGACCAAAATTTGATGCAGGTGGGAGGGGTATGTCTGGGCCATGAAACTCCGAAGGCAACGCTCGATATGCGTGGCTTCCTGCCAGGTGGGGATGACTGTGGCGACCACTGAAGTGGGCTCCATGAATCTGCACAACGTCTAGGGGGTGTCAAGGTTCCGTGCCCGAAAGCGAAAAAAAGCGCCTTTGGGCAACACGGGCCGTTCACCATGACTCTCGCGCCACTTGTTATCGTTTCAACGCGTGTAATGTCCCATGAAATTGGAGAGTCGTGTATCAAAGCGGTGCAGAATATATTTCCTGACTTCTTCATCGAAAACGTGCCGGATGAAGAACAGTTTCCAGTCACTCGTGATACAGTGGAAATCACTCGTGAGGGGTTGGCTCCGGATCGTCTGCTAGAATTGCTCGCAGCGCAACGCATCCTTGACACTGCATTGGATGCAATGTCATTGAATCTACAATCGACTTCGACGTCGTTCCTGATTTCCAGACAGGCAGCATTGTCAAGCAAAGTTGCATTCGTCCTTGAGACTGAAAGAACAATTGGAGGGGTCATTGAAGTGGTGCTTGAATCAGAAGATTTGGTAGATTGGTTACAAGAGGCTACTTGGCATTCAGGGAGACGAGAAATCCCTCGTACTGTGGGTGATGAATTGAGCATGAGGTCGGACGGCAGTGTGACTGAATGGTTCGACGGAAAGGGCCGTTCGACAATCCAAACCGATGATTAGGATTTCTGAACGATGTGGGCACACAATTCACACAAAATGTCCAATTGCACGTCTGCAGATACATAGTTGAAAGAGGGGATATGGAGGAAAATGGCTGGCAAGGCCCTCCCTCTTGATTGGATTCCCTGTGTTTTGATTGAGTGCAATGTTCGATAATAGGTCTCGTTACAAACAAATCGACCGCAATCTTCGCTAATGATTGCGGCATCATTGCTTGAAATGACATTTGCAATCGTATCACGGTCAGCCGTAGTTTGTAATCGAAGATTACCAGATTCTACGATGGGGGTCTCAGAAATATGTCGACCACTATTATCGGCAATTCGAAAATTACACTCATTTGTTGCACTCATTTCAAACCGTAATTTTTCCGAATTTTCATGTAAACCAACATGAACAACGGCATCAACGTCAGTCAAATGTTCGATACTACGGCGACTTCCTAATTCGTCGACTGAGAGAATAATTCCGGAAAAGGTCATTTCAACTGAAGTGGCATCCATGAAATTATGTGTTCGAGTTGTATTGAGGAGGTGTTCGACCAATTGTTGAGAGGGGTTTTCGGCGTGTTGGCCGAACGGTTCGAATCCCGTCAACCAAATTTTGGTCTTCATTACCGCTAAAGACCCGTCTGGCGGACATAGCAATTATGGGTGTGGCATCTGCCAACACGGACATGGACGAGGATGAATTGGAACTTCAGGCCCATCGCGACAGCCTCGGGCGCTTTGAAGACCAATCCGGGCGCGATGGTGCAGATGGAAGTCTCATTCTAGCCGATGCACTAACCTATGCGGCTGGTGCAACCGCCTTCATTACAGCCGTCCTCGATGCGATGGATGATGGGGGGTTCACAATGAGAACTGGTATTCTAATCGGAGCAGGGTTCGGACTTTGGATCTGTTCGCAGTCCCTCAACAATTTCCGTCGTCTGTTACCCGTCTGGCTTCGAGTTGTCCTAGGAATGCGAGTTCTCCCGGAGACCTTTGAGGAACAGAGTATGTTCGCTAGAAAACGTAGAATGTGGACTATCGTCATCGCTGCGGTGCTTACTGCGATTATTGCCATTCAATTCACTGCAGATGATTCCAGCATCATCACTCGGTCGGGTATTCCATTTCACTATGTGTTGTGGGGAATAGTAGCCATGGATATTATCGTGGCCCTGCAATGGTATCGAGTTATTGGTCGTTCAAACCAGATAGCTGAACGACCAGGTGGATGGTAATTATAGAGATGCGGGGGATGCATAGCATTGAACAGGATGGGTGAGCAGGCAATGGGTGAGGCAGAGCGATGAGTGATGATGATGAGGACCTTGTGGTCTCCTTGCCCACTGACTCTACTGGCCCAACAGCATTGGGGCGGATACGTGACGTTCTTGGTGCAATTCGACTCATTTGGACTGAATTGACAGCGGGCGTCGGTGCTTGGGGTTCACTCAAACCACTCATTGCTGGAGCATTGGCCGCAATTCCCTTCCTGTTCTTGGGGCAGCACTTCAATCGCCAACATCAGAAAGGATTCGATTGGATGTTGCTACAACTCCCCTTGGTGCTGACTCTCATTCTGTGGCCAGTACTTTGGGCGTGGTCCATCTTCGATGCTTATCGAGTAGCGATGATTGCCGTCTCAGAGGCTGAGAATCGCCGTCGTGTACTGGAATTCGTGAATTGATTACCAATCTTCTGGAATTTCAAGTGGGGAAAACAATTGGCCTGGGCCTTTGGAATCTGCTAATTGGTTTCTAGTGAGGTGTTCCCATTGGCGCAATTGCATCAGTGCGTCCGCCAATGGCATTTCAGTTGCTGTAATTGATGAGCGAAGAATTGTGTCGAGAATATCCATTCGATCATCATCGAGGTTTTCGAGAAGGGTTTCCAAGCGAGGGCCTGAGTTATCAATGGACTCTTGATCACCCAAAATTGGCCAAGGTTGTGCTAAAATCTCAGGTAATCTTTCACCTTGGGCTTCAGCCTGAGAAGTGAGGGCTTCACCCAGTTGCCGGGTGTATTTTGAAAAAACGAGGGATGCTTCGATTAATGGCATCGAATATTGACGCAGGAAATTCACAAGTTGCTCTTGCAAGAATACCATTTTTTCCGTTCGATCTGAATCGGGGTTAGGAATGGGTATTCGTGGCAAATCCTCAGTCATGAGTTAACCCCCGGGGTCAGATTTGGCCATTATCTCGAGCGGTATCAATTTGCTCTTGAGTCCAACCACCAGCGAGTAATTGTTCATCGGAATATCCAGTAGTGGTTGCCGTCATATCATTATGTCCACCTGCAACATATTCGGTGGCTGCTCGTTCCAATTCGCTCTTTCGCAAGTATCCATTGCCATCCTCATCATATTGGCCTGCAAATGCGAGGAATGAGGTGCTGTTATGGATCCCGAAGGTGCGGAGCACTTGAGAGAATACATTGTCGCTGAAGTCTAGGAGGATGGTTGGTTCCGATTGAGTAGATGGTTTGTTGCTGAAGGGCGGCGCCACAGTATTGGGCGGAGGTATATTGTCAAATCCAGATGGTGTGGCAACTGTGACTGGAGGTGGAGCATTGTCGAATCCTGGTGGGGGGGCAACCGTGTTTTCGGCGATTCCAATAATCTCCGATTGCTCAAGTAAACTCTCTTCTTCATCAATTTTCATCTGTTTTTCACGCCGGTAAAGGACCAACATTGATACCCCAAAACAGAGAGAAGCCACTGCGATGATGTACAAGACGAACAATCCCTTTGATTCACCAATTTGCTGTGATAATGCTTCTCCATCACGTGCAGTGTGTGGTTTAATCTCCAGCGGTTCGATTGTTACCCAATCAATGTCGATGTGGCGATCACGGGCAATGAGTTGGTATCTGTGAATCTCACTCTCCTCTACGACCTCGGTAGATAACTCCAGTGTGGCAGACCAATTAGCCATTGATTCGACTGTGACGATGGATTCAACGTCGGAAACCTCAATCCATTGGTCGCTCGAAATCTCTTCTATGAGAATGAAAGTAATATCTCCCGATTGATCGTTGTTATTGATACCGTGAATAGACAATACTGCAACTTCGCCGCCGACTGGTGAAGGGTTGACCCATGTTATCTCGGTATGTTCTCCGCGAAGATCAATCTCCGGGCCAATCCGAATCAATCGCCACTGGACTAGCGGTGTGTTCTCGGTGTTATTCTCGGCCAGATAGGGGTTTCCAGCCTCATCCGAGCCTGTAATCCAAACATCAACCATGTAGCCAGGAAGTAATTCAATCGAACCGGAATCGGTCAAATCCATAATGCCCTCCCAACTCCAATCGGCACCGATCGGGGTGCCTTGCTGGAAGGGCTGATTGCCCCGTGAAATTTCACTGGTACCGGCCCTAATCTTCCAATGTATTTCGGCTGGGCGATCCGTATCAAATCCATGTTCATCGGACACATGGAGGCTAACTGGCAACTGGTTGGCGTCACTCAGACGGACGTCGCCATCTGGTCCGATGGAACGAATTTCAGGGGGTGTTCCATCGACCACCAATTGTATCCTAGGTTGCTGTTCAGTTGTATCGTCTGCCAATCCCGGGAGATTTTCAAGTCCCGCGTACATATCAAGGCCCCCGCTTCGAACGTTTGGAACAAGGATGTCGAGGGTGAAATCTCCTCCTTCCCGGGGAACTGCGGACCAGGAGCGCTCCAAATCTCCGACAACGATATCGAAAGCACCTTCAGGAGCAGGTGTTGAATCCTCACTGAATAGAATACGTCCGGCGACACGAACTACTTGCCCTGCAGCAATCAGTTCTGGGTCTTCGCCAGGGCGGTACAGATTTCGACCAGTTGCCAAATCTGTGGCCGTGAAGTGGCCCGTTACCATGTCGAATCTCAAATCGTTGTCCAGACTCCATTCATCGTAACCCAGGCCGCCGGAATCTTCGTGGCAAGGGATATCAGTGTTGAGATCACATGGCCAATCGATGACTTTGACAATCGGCACAAAGGTTGTGTCTCCATTGGTATCGAATTCCTCTGGGAACCACCATGTGAGTTGGAAACGGATGTCGAGGTAAAGGATGCTATTGTTGGTAGGTTCAGTTGAGAATGAGCTATACAGATTGGATACGGCAACCGCAGTACTGCCTGATTCAAGATGCATGGTGTGGCCTTCCTCAGGTCGTGTGAAATTTGCCCAAATCGAAGCGCGTTCATCGCTGAAATCCTCAATCAATGATATGTGGACAGATTGGATGTCTTGCCAACCATTTCCATCTCCAATCAACAGCCTAGCGATGTACTCAGTTCCAGGGTGAAGGGGAGATTCACCGTCATGGCCCAGTAGGGTTGAATTCACGGTCTCAATGAGGGGCGAAAATTCCTCTCGAATTGAATAGGTCACCAAATCGGCATCCCAGTCCGGAGTGATTAGTGAACCGATTCCGCAGGGAGTGGGTACATCTGGACAGACTGGACCGCCGCCTCTGGCAAGGACATTGTTTTGTTGATCTGTACCACTAACATAGAATGAGACAGTCTCCCCGTGATTGTTCGTACTATCATCGATAATTCCGCTGAAGACATTGATGCCACCAGGTAGGTGTTCAGGAGAACGGAGTAGTGCAGTGCGATATTCATCCGCATCTGGAACGAGATTGTAATTCAAATCATCCTGGGCCTCTACCCAATAATGGAGGGTGATTTCAGTGGGTGGGTCTACCGCATCTTCCACAATGATGCTGATAGATTGTGTGCCCGCGTGTACTTCTATACCATCTTCTGGTGTCGCATCCATAACCAACGGACTGTTTCCATCAAGGACAATGCGCATGGTATTGAAATTCGGATTCACATAGTCTGAACCATTAGGCATAGAGACCGCAGACAATTGGAATAACATCCCACCTTGACTTGATTGAATGGGCGTTTCAAAGGTCATGTAGTACTGACCGTATGCTGGATTGGCTTCCAACATGAAAATCTCAGTACCATCTCCCATTGGTTGTCCATCTTGTGTCAAATTCTCTCCTGATAATTCAAGGTTGAATTGTCCAGCTTCTGGTGACAGCGTCGTGCCTTCAAAAGCAATGGTGCCACTGAATGTGAGATTGGTTCCCCCTCTCATCCAATCGTAAGGTAAGAGTTCTCGACCCGATTCGTCTACTGCCATTATATCGAGTAATTGTATATCGTTCTCAACTCGGAGATTAAGATTCTCTGTTTCGTAATTATTGACGGCTAATCCTATATCGTCGGTTACACTGATATTCACTTCTGTCGATGATTCATCATCCCAATCCCACTCGGCTTGAATCGGCATGCGAATACTGACAAGATCTTCCGAAGTCGAGACTGAGGTGCAATTCCCGACATCGAACCTGACAATGTTGGCATCATCTGCTACTTCAGAACAAGAGTCGCCTACTTGCCAACGTAGGATTGGATCAGCACCATGGCTGGATTGGAGAGTCAAATCGACTTGTTGGAGAAGGGTCGCATCATCACCGATAGCAATCTGAGTAACGAGGATTCGATTTATGCCATCTGGGACTAGCATTCCACCATCTATCGATGTATCAATAACCCGTGTGCGATAACGATAGGTGATGTCAAGATCTGAAAGACGGACCCGTCCAGGACTTGCTGCACGAATTGTGAATGTGATGTTGACTGAGCCCTCACCATTCTGTGGAATCTCATTGTTGAGAGCATCCACGAGAGATTGTCCCGTCACTACAATCGGATCCTGTAACCCACCCGTGCCAACGTATTCGTCGACCCCGTCATCTCCGATATCGATTCTGACTGCACTTGGATACCCTTCCTCATAGTGCAAGGTGAGTTCCTCGAACGAAGGTGTAACTGAAGAGTCACTGGTGTTCAGCCCAACCTTGTAAATCAGTTTGTTTCCAACATTCGTACCCCAATCAATCTCAACATCGTTTTCAGCCAGGACCCATGATTGGCCCTCGTCGTTTGAGGCCCATACAGCAGCGGTAGTTCCCGAAGGTTCGTTGGAAGTCCATGTCGCACGCATTCGTCCGACCTGCGTACCAGTCGACAATGTTGGAGATTCCCATTCACCTGCAGATTCGTACTCGGAAGCATAGTCGATGGAAACCCACCATGATATGGCGGTTGTTCCAACCAACTGTACTTTCCATTTCAGTTCGGTTCCCGGATAATCGAAGTGGACTGTCTCATTGTTTGTGACGGATACCCAATGCGTACCTCCATCAGCACTAATCCAATATTCTACGCGATCTCCAGCAGCGCTGGTTGTCCAAGAGACTTCCATATTGGCAGCAACTACATCTTCGTCGACTTCCATGATGTCACTTACCCAAGTTGAAGTTCCGGGTTGGGCTGTAATCAGGTAAGATATGCCGCTGCCAAACTCGCGGTAGCGCTGACCCGCTGTCCAAGAATAGTGGTCGATAGTATTCAATCGTTGACCGTCATAATGGATTCCATATCCATTGGATGGAACCGATGTTGATCCAGTTTGCTTGGTCAGAACGCTTCCCGGTATACCCGTGACTGCAAAGCATTCCAAATTATCTGAGTTCCATGTTTGGTAGGTCCTAAACCAGAAAAGATCACCGTGGACCGACATGCCACGAACTTGACCACTAGACATGAAATAAGTGTAGAAATCAGTGCTATTCCGCTCAAATCCCCCTGCGCCATCGAAGTCGTACTGGATGATGGATTTGCGCACACCATGGTTGACCCAGATACTGTCGCGTGTACGGTCGTATGAGATGGCAGTGTAATCTCCATATCCTCCACTACTAACATCATAGGATGAAATGCACTTCCACGCCAAAGGATGGCGGATATCCCATTCGATTATTCGATGATATTGTACAGCATTTTGACCTCTATACGCCGACAGAATGCCGAATGCACGTTCATCATCGGTTATGGCCCAATCTCGCCAACCATAGGCCTGCCAAGAACTTGCAAGAGAAGGGATTGAACACGTTCCAATATCCAAATCAGGACGTACAGGTTGATTGTTGGTTCCAGACGTCATCTGTGTCCCATTGTTTGGGAACAATACCTTGATTGTGTTCTTGAGCATATTGGAATCCCATGTCGAAGCGAAAATCATGTTTCGATATACAAAGGCAGCGCCATTGTATGTTGCAGAGGTTCCTGAGGGCAAAGAGAGTTGGGAACTGAAACGAGTCTCACTAACATTGGTTGTGTGTGGTTGTCGGATAGAGTAGGAGGTGTTGTCATACCAGGCGTTTGCCGATGAAGGAGTGGAGTCGGAATCATGAGGTTCGAACCAATTTTGAGTGTCCTTGGGGGACAGCGTAATCGATTCACCACGTGTATCAATCAAAAGCGGGGTACCTTCAGTCCAATCAGATCGTGTCGTGTCAGTAATGCTATTCCAACCCGTAGCTGAAGCTCCTGAAATCGTTACCTCTGCTCCTGTGACTTCAGCACCACGTGGCATCGACACCTGAATATTACGAGCAGGGGTGCCGGACTGATAGAGGGCTATGGCCTCAGATGAACCGTCAGCGAAGGTGTACAGATGACGTGCACCGCCACTAGTGGATTCTACCCCATCGATGCTGAGGTTTGGCTCAATGGGCGGTTGAATGGCAGCCGCGAATAACGAAGCTAGGAACAACACTAGCAGTGTGACGCTCTTCAGAATGGGCGGCTTTTCACTGTTCACAATCCCGCCCCGCAAAGAATCGACGCTTGGTCTAACCTATCAAACTCTTCCCCACGGGTCAGGCCCCTTTAGGGGCCGTGACCCGGGGTTGAAATCATGTGGTTGTGCGATCGTCATATCGGATAGGGGAGCCGCCATTACCACGTACCCCATCAACCATATCGTCGTCAATCTCGAACCAATCATTCAGCCAATCACCATCAGTATCGTAGTTGATTGGATCTGTACCATCAGCGATGTTGTCACCATCGATGTCGAGGTTCCACCAGCCCCACACATACTCACCTTGGCCGATGTTAGGGAATCGGTCAAAGGCACCCCAACGTCGCTCCCAATCGTCAGTCCAATCACCCCTGCAGATGGAGACATCATCGATTGGGTCAAGAATCATGTAATCGACATCGTTGTCGTAGAGAACGTGAGCATACAAGTCATCTGTTGTATTGATTCTATACATGCGGAAATAATTGGCATAGATATCGTTGGGAGTGCCAGTTTGCAACAGATAACCACGCAATTGCCACCATTCCATAATTTGTTCACCTTGGTACAATAACGGTGACCCCCGAACCTGAGTGGCACTTGCCAAGGTTGTATTTCCATAAAATTCCTGGAAGTTGTTGTACGGGATGTAAATACAGGTTGGTCCCGAGCAATCCCAACCACCATCATTGTCCGGATCTGCAGTGGAATCTGTGGGATCACGAGGGTCGAAGGTGGCCCACGTCCATTCCATGTTGGGGCGTGCCAGATTCATCCCGGTGACGTTCAGAGGTTTCTTGGTCGTACCGAAATCCTCCCACACGACCTTGATGTGTAGGAATGAGGACCAATTATCATTGGATTCGTTCCACCCCGTATCATGCTCCCACCAGTCTGGAAGCATATCTCCATCCGTATCGTCGTCAATGGGGTTAGTACCAAACTTGTACACCTCACGACCATCGCTGAGTGCCCACGAATAATCGTAGGCCGTCGTCACTCCATTCGAGTGTTCTCGAACCTTCTGAATGGCATCTCCATCGGTGTCATTAGAGATTGGGATAGTCCCCAATTCCCACTCTTGGATATTGGTAAAGAATAGAGGGCTGTTTCCAGGGGAAATCTGTTGACTCGAATCGTAGGGAGTGAATGTTCGCGAGTCCCACATACCTTGCTCGGCTGGGATATCTCCCGAATTACGATCGAACCACCCGTCCGCATCAGGATCATAATCGACATCTAGTGGGTTTACTGGATTCAAACTCCAACGCCAACTGTTCATCGGAAGAGTCTCGACGTATTGGGAATAGCAGAATTCCCAACCGTCTGGCATCGTATCGCCGTCAGAGTCAGCGTGAGTAGGATCCGAGATGCCCCATAGACTCAGATTCCAATTGTCCGAATATGCTTCATTGATGCGCAGCATTCGCTCACTACTCATCACATCCTTTGCGACGAAGTTGTCATACAGAAGACCGCGGGCTTGGAATTCAGTCATCCCAGTCTCTTCTTGATGGGCGTTCATCATGTCGCGCCCATAACTGACTAGACCGAACTCAGGTGGTACCGTGAATCGTTGGTCAAACTTGCCATAGATTCGAGCCTGATATTCAGCAAGATTGTCGTAGGATTCGTTGTCATCGATCTCCCCGTCACCGTTGCAGTCCCACGAATCATTGTCAGAATCGAAATCAACGTCCGCTGATGTGAGGGGGTTCATCTCCCATTGGTTACCATCCAAATCCCATTCTGTGAACCAGTACTCATAGCCATCAATCATCTGATCATTGTCTGAATCATTGTTGGTTGGATCAGTAATTCCAATGATTGTCGAAAGAAGGGGGGGAGGGGGTACTTCTGGGCTGCTTCGCCAATCTAGATATTGTTCTGCTGCAATCATAGCTCTGTTGCCCTTAGCGAACAGCATCGAATTGATTCGTTGCAAGAATGCGTTCTCATTCTGTGAAATGGCTTCTTCCCACATCCGTGGAGCATCGGGTGGCGACAAACCACCATTGACTGGATTCTGTACGGTCAGATTCAATTCTTGTAAATCGGTCAGAGCATCATGATCTGCATCATAATGGCCATCGCCAGCAACCATCGGGTTCAGGGTCCAGACCATGTCACTCTGATTCCACTGCGTGAAGAGTAGTTCGATTCCGTCATACATACCGTCGCCATCTGTGTCTGGGTTGTTTGGATCGCACGTGCGCCCGCCAATGGCAATCTGTTCTGGAGTAACGAATGCACCAAATGGTGTCATCGAACCGGCTTCATTCCAAACTTGAATTGAGGCAATACCAGCCACACCGAAAACGTAGTACTGGGGGCTGGATTGATCCGGATTTGTCTCTGTGTAATTTGAATCGATTGAATTGTATTCTTCCCAATTGGTCATCCCATCTCCATCAGGGTCGCCAAGGGAATCCAATTCCATGACTGGATTCAGAGTCCATCCATCATTGTAAACATCCCAGCGAGCGAAGAATACCTCCCAACCATCGGGCATGCCATCTTGATCGGTGTCGCGATTCAATGGGTCACTAGTGCCTTGGTCAGATTGAGGCGCAAGCGGTTGGTCGTTGATGACTTCGTCAGTCGCATAGAATCCGAACGGCTCAGTAGCCGAGCCGTTCCATGAAGCATTGAACAGTGAGGTGGTTATCGGCAATGTGTTGCCATCTTGGTCGACGTCCCCTAGCATGATTAAGGATGAAATGTAGTACTCCATCCAATTGGTCAACATCTCATCGGGTTGTAAGATTCCATCATGATTCACATCATATCCATCGCCATCAGGATTGTTTCCTGCATCGGAACCATTCAGTGGGTTCAAACCCTCCTGAGCAGAGGACCAAGAACAGGTGTATCGGGCTTCCCAGCCATCCGGGAGTCCATCGCCATCAGAATCTGCAAGGTTGGGGTCTGTGTCAACCCAGCTAGCAGCCCCTTCTGCAGTTTCATTGTGTGTGTTCAGGCCTTGTTCGAGGACGAATAGACGAATTTGTTGCCATTGATATTCGCAAATGTTCGTCAGGCCATCACCATCTGCATCATCAAACGCATCCGTGGGGTCATTGGGATCTAGAGACCAATCGTTTCCACCATGGAAGGTTTGTCCAATCCAACGGCGATACTGAATTTCCCATCCATCTGGCATTCCATCTTGGTCTGTATCGATATTTGTTGGATCGATGCTGCGGTCTGTACCTCCACCAGCGCCAGAGTCAGACCAACCGGTGACATAGGTTGTACGGGCTGCTTGGCCTGTTGATTCGTCGCACAGATAGTCACCATTGAGATAATGGCAGGTGAAATTTGTCCTTTCAAGGAAGAAGCCCCAATATTCCTCTCCATCGAACAAGCCGTCTCCATCCGTGTCAGACAATTGGGGGTTGGTGCTGTTCCATCCCTGCTCAGAAGTCGCAACATAGCGGAACTCGTCGAGATTAGACCAACTTCGGTCAAAATATTCATCTTCGTCCGGATTGAAATTGACGCCATCAGCATCAGAATCATCGTCGCGATCAAAGGGATTTGTGGGGTCCAATCCATGGATGAATTCCCATCCATCTGGCATCCCATCCGCATCGGAATCATTCGACAATGGATCGATGAGTACCATGTTGGCGTAGGCGCCTGGATCTAACGCTGCGAACAAGAAGGGTTGGCCATCGATATCCAACACTGTCATATCGACAATGCGCCCGGGAATTCGAGTGTGGTCTGGCTCCACTCCAGAAGAACGAGTGTGGTCTGCATCAAGGGCCCAAGAGCCCCACTGGGACCCGATAATAACCTCGTCACCTAATGGCAATATAGAATGGATGTCATTGGCCGTGAATTCTTCATCGTTAATCATACGATCATATGAAAATGCACCGAGGGGAGTGGTTGGACCAACAATCAAATCGAATTGATGAACGCCACCTCGGGTCCCAACCCAGAGTGTCTGTGGACTGGTGATATCTCCGTTGGCATCACGAGGACCATCGACAAATAGAGCCTGTACGCGGGCTGCCAAGGCTGAATCGATAGCGTCTGCTGGAATCACGAAATCCTCGGCATTGCTGATATCAAATATCCAAGTCGACTCGAAGCCGCCAGCGAAATCAGAACTGTTGGCCATTAGCAAGCCGTGATCAGTACCCACGAAGAGACGGGGTCCCTCGCTAGGAAGAACAACATGAACTGCAGCCTCTACAGTTGTATTCTCTTGTTGTTGAAGGGCGGCAGTGAGTTGGTTGACTGCAGTAGGTGAACCGATTAGACCTTGTGAATCGAGGCTGAAACGCCAGACGTCCTGGTCTGCACCAAAGCCGAGGATGAGGGCTTGACCACCGCTACCAGTCTGAATGGGGACCATCAGATTCATGGCTTCAGTATCAATATCATCTACCACGGATGAGATTTGGCCGTCGGTGTCGAGGACGAGAGTCATGAGACCTGAAGTCGTAGACAGAAGAAGAATGCCATCATCTCCGCCTTCAGGCCACATATACAGGTCGAGGAGATTGGTCCCTGAAGGCAATTCAAAGTGATTGGAAGAGTTCATTGAAGGGTCCATGACAGTGATGCCGCGCATGGTTCCAACATAGATTAGTCCGTGGACATCATCGGAGAAAATGGAATGTGCATTGTGATGCAATAAACTCGGTGTTGTGCCTTGGTCAAATGTGGTCACTGTTTGATCGGCAATGCCGAGAGAGGTTTGTTTGACGCCTGCCGTGACCCAATTGCCATCATCACGGTAGACGGTGTACTCCTCCAGATTACTGAATACCTCGCCAAGATCCAGCGTCGAACTTGAAGTGTCAGGGGAGATAGCGCCATCTCGATTGAAGTCCCAACCATCTGAATCACTGTCAATCAGTGCGTCACTGCTGTTGAGAGGGTCTAGTTGGAAATAGATCTCCCACCCATCAACTATGCCATCGCCTTTCTGCGTCTGGCCCAGTGCTTGGCCCGGATTGCCGACCCAACGATAGTAGTCGGTATCATTGTCAAGAGGATCTGTGCCAAGCCAACCGGATTCTCCTGTTGGGCGTGTCTCTTCTGTTCGGCAGGGGTCGACTAGGGGTGGCATGTCATCTGGGCCGCCCGAACACCGAAGACCGTCGAATTCAGTGACCCAATTTTCAGGTGCACCGTACATATATTCCTCTGCATTCGTATAGTACTCGTGTGGTTCAATCGTGCCATCTCGGTCCACATCGAAGCCATCGCCACAGCCAAATGTTAGATCACGGCATCTGTCACTGTCAATCAGACCATCACTACTGTTCAGGGGGTCGAAAGCCATGCAATTCCAGACATGTGAAGCGTTCTCATATCCGGTTTTTGTCATACACATTGCCACTTCAAATCCATCGGGCAAACCATCTCCATCGGTATCACCAGATCGCGGGTCCAGATACCAGCGCAAACCGGTCTCAGAAATTTCAGCGGGCTTTCCAGGAAGACCGGTTCGATTGTTAGTGAAGCAGGAATCCAAACTGTAAGGCCAACAATATTCCATCAACGCGGTCAGGCCGTCATAATCGTGGTCGCTCTGATTGTCCGTTCCGTTATCTGGATCTAAACCGGGAATCGTTCGAGAACGGTCACCTAAATCCAGAAACACGGATTCGCTGAAAGCTTCCTCATGGAGATCCGGCATTCCATCCTTATCTCGGTCTGTAATTGGGGGACCTTCGCCTGTAGTGTCCCCTGGATGAACCGATTGAACCGGGCTACTGGGGCGAATTTGGCTGACGAAAATCATCGAACCAAGAATAAGGAGCGTAATCAAGAGCGCGGTTTGCTTTCGACGCATGGACTCACCTGTGGGTTACACCCACAGACGCATCCCCGCTCTCACGCTTATGATGCTGATGGAGCGTCGTTCGGACGAAATGTCATAGATTTCTGTCGAAAACATTGGATATTTGTCAATAAAATAGATAATATCTGAATGAAAAAAATTACCCTTCGGCATTTTTCAACGGGTTCTAAAATGGTCTTCTGATTCATTCGTGAAGCGCTTCATTCAAGGGGTGTACGGCCGGCCGTCTCTAGGGTTGGGATGACACTGGAGATTACACACCTTGGTTCGGGCAGCCGCGGAAACGCGACGCTGTTGCAAACGGAGGAGTCGAAAGTACTCATCGATTGCGGGTTTAGCGGGCGCCAGATGGAGCGTCGTTTGGCACTAATTGGGGTGGATCCAAAGTCGGTTGATGCTATCCTTCTCAGTCACCACCACTCGGACCATGTACAAGGGGCTCGAATTTTCCAAAAACGACATGGTGCACAATTGTTCGCCAACTTCACGACTTGTGCGAAACTTGGATTGGATCCAATCAATCAATGTCGCATCTTTGAGGCTCTTGAACGTGTGCAGGTAGGGGCAGATTTGTCGGTGCTGCCAGTGCCAATTCCACACGATAGTGCAGACAACGTCGGATTCATAATCAATTCAGCCTCAAATGGTCGAGCGGCTGTAGTGACGGATTTAGGTGAACCAACAGATGAGTTGATTCAACATCTCAAGGGTTGCACACACATCTCAATTGAGGCAAATTATGACGCAAAACGGTTGGCCCTAGGCCCGTATCCAGCACAACTCAAAGCACGAATATCGGGACGGGGTGGGCACCTTTCTAATAGACAGACTGCAGACATGTTGGCAGAAATATTGGGCTCGAGAACAAAGAGTGTTGTTCTGTGTCATCTATCTGAGAAAAATAATGCCCCCCATCTCGCCGAAAGCGAGGTGTTGTTTCAGAATGAAAATTGGTCAGGAGATTTGCGAATCTCAACACAAAATGGTCCAGAATTTAGCCACTGGCTCGGACAGGCAGAAGCAGAGATTCTATCGCCTTGAAATCTTCACCTCAGTATGAGGTGAAATGAGAATGGCTAAGAACATACGGCGGTATCTCAGCCCATGCGCCCCCCCGCCGCCACCTGGCAATCAGCGGATGAGCGGGCGGTTTCCGAAATCATGGGGGTGACGATGTTGTTGGCCATGGTCATCTCGACAATGGCAGGAGTAATTGTCGTCATGCAACCCTTTATGGAAGATTTGACGGACAATCGAGATTGGGCAGCGGGAAGTGTTGCTGCAACGCAATTCAATGATCGTCTGTTGGTGGTCGCAGAATCACCGGCAGGGACGGGTATTGTAGTGAATAGTCAACACATCTCTGAAACAATAGAGCCGCTTCGAAATGCAGAGATTTGGCAAATCAGTGCCGATCTTGTCGGTCATGATCGAGTTTCGGTTTCCCTCATCAATGGTATCATACATGTGACTTCATTGAATGATACGGCTTCATCGGTGGTCATCCAGACCAGTGGCGGCTCAGAACAATGGAGCCTGAGTGAGGGGCAAGGGGAACTCACGACGAATTTGAGTATGCAAGAGTGGATTATAGTTGATGTTCTGAATGACATGAATCAAACCATCCATCGTTGGATTCAAACTCCGTTGGATGGTGTCCAGATTCGCACCCCCCTCACAGAAGGTACTTTTGCAATCAATCTGATTAACGGGGCACGGATTGAGCAACTTCCGAATCAACCAATCGATGTTCGCAGTTATCCTCGACTTCATCATGATCAAACATTGGATGGGGGCCTTCGGGTCAGCCTCGTGCTAATTGATGTCGACATAGAGGGAATGGAGCGCAATGCCGATGTGGCGTTGGATTTGGAAAGTCGGGGCGTTATTGCCTTCTTCAATGATCAGGCCCGGAATCTGAAACTATTACCTGAGTTTACTGGATTAGACAACCCAGAGTCGAGATACCTGCGTCAGTGGACAGATTCTTACGACCTCCATCGTGCAACAGGAGATTCCAGTGAATATGTCGGCTTTGGACCCGATGGTAGGCTCTCAGGGGTTGATGGATTGACTCTTCATCCCGCTACAAGTGATTTCCATCTGGATGTCGTTCTTCAACAGGTTGTGGTACAATGATGCGACGCGAACGTGATGAGGAGGCGGTTTCTGCAGCGATTGCGACCGTGTTGCTCTTCGCTGGAGTGATTTCAATCATCTCTGGCATGATGGTGACTGTGATGCCCGTTATCGACGAATTGCACGGTGCTGTAGAGCGGGAAAATATGGTGGGTCAGATGGAAGATCTAGCATCTGAGACCGAACGGTTGAGTGAATCGGGCACCTCTGGGGATGCAGCTAGGATGGCCATTAGGCCCCATACTGGTACATTGGGGTGGCAACTATTGGAAGGTGGAACTTGGTACAGTGCCACACATCAACCCGACAGTACATTGCGGCTGGAGGGTGTGCTCGACCTCGACGATTCAATGAGAATAAGGCACGCAGAACATCGCATCGAAAGTGTATGTGCCACAAATCTACATGCTTCAGCAGAATCGTTGAATCATTACCGGGTCCCCATCCTTGATGGGACCATTTCAGCCACGCCACTAAATGGGTTGACCACCTTGCTCGGTGCGAACGAACTGAGTTTTGAACATGACGGAGACAACATTCAACAAATCATTACCACGGATGAGGTGTGGACACGATCCGGCCTCAGTGCCACTGATGGAGAGGGGTGGATTCACAGTGAAATGCCGCTACGAGTTGTAATGTGGAGAGGAACGGGTGGCGCTTTCCTCGCCACACCCGATCAACCAACACCGAGTTCAAATGAAGGAAGGAGTTGGACCATTCCCCTAATTGCAAACACCCATTCTATTCACGTTGAATCTAATTCCCCATTTACACTTGAATGGGAAGTTGGGGAAATCGACGGAACGGGGGCATCTTCGTCGGTGTCCGTCACACAATCTCCTTCAGATGAAAGCGACACCATCCATACATGGCAAGGAGAAATTACGGTTTCACAGGCAGAGCAATTGGTCGTTCGAACATCCAGCAACGCACGCTTAGTTCTCCATTGGGGGGATGCTGTGGAACTCGATGGGAATGGACCAGGGGCTATTGCGTGGCCCGACCGCACTGGTTCTTGGACAGGGTTACATTTCCGGCCACCTGCAATGGATGGATCCTTACTGATTCACAACCCAAACAGCATGCCAACGACAGCCAAGATTGACAGTTTGTACTACGCAATAAGTGGTTATTCCAACATTCGAATTCCATGGGATGCAAGCCAACTATCATGGATAGAAGGAGGAGATCCAATCCACGTAGAATGGGTATTGGACACACAAACTGTTGGCAACACTGCCACACATGCGGCGGGTTGGCGACCGGGAAGTTTGTCGTTGACACCGGCCACAGATACAGGTAGATTATCTGGTTCGAATTGGAAGTTTGAAGCCCCAACCAGTGGAGGAGATGCCGAGGCACCCGCACTGGGTTCGACCGAACTTATTATGCAATCAGCAGCGCCCACGGTTTCGTGGACAACCAGCAATTCCAATGGTCAAACCAATCACAGCCAGCCGGCTACAGTGATGACATTGGAGAGTACACATATCGGCACGATTTCACTGGAGACAGGCGTTGGCATTCTCCGAACATATACATCCACGGGAGACAATGGTTCAACGGAGATTCTGGAAGATGGTGCGGAACGTTGTGTAACCGTTGGAATTCGGGCATCGGGTTGGATCCAGATTGAACTTCCTTGGACATCAGTGGGCCATTGGAAGACCAGTGACGTTCGTAACGCTTGGCAAGACGGGACCCATTTCTTTGGCTTACAACTCTCCATTCGCGGTGCTGTTGGTGATGAGACCCATGTCACACTAGGTTCGGCATGGGCCCTTCATCTACCACGCCTCACATATACCTTCGATTCCAGTGTTTCCGACCTCCAAATCCTCACCAGAGGGGGTTTTGTTGGCACAAATCACCCAGAATACAAAGCCGATGTTCTGATTCCCCCACCTTCCCGAGAGGGTCCTGGGCCACGACTAGCTGCGACCGTTCCTGTGGCCATGCCAACCATGGATTCTGTTGGAGGTTCGACTGAATTAGATCTCACACTAACACTCGATGTTCGTGAACAGGTTGTTTCAATGAATGCGCATCAGGTACGCCGTGGATGGGATGGGCCATATGCGGTTGCAATCGCAGCGGCAAGTGCAGCCGAGGTTGAATACTCATCTGATTGGTTGGCATTCCCAGGGCAGTTGGATATGTTGGCCGATTACGTGGGGTGGGTGCAAACATCACCGACAATGCCTGAGGTCGTCTATCATGCTGGGGGAGAATCGGTTCTGTTCAATCTTCAAGTGGCCAGCCTAACCAGTCAAACCAGCCTAGGGGGTTCCTAATGATGGCGCGCAAATTTGTTGATGACGAGTCAGCGGCAGCCACGGAAATTGGTTATGTATTCACATTCTTGCTTGGACTCATGTTTCTCTCTGCATTTTCAATCTGGGTATGGGATCTTGAAGTCTCTACACAGAATCGCTGGACTGAAGAGGCATTGGAAGAAAATCTTCTATCGGTGGGTGCGGCTGTTGAAAGAGCTGATGAAGCCGCACGATTGGATGGAGATGCGCGGTATGCTGAACCTGTAGAACTGCATTTGTCAACGGCGTTCGGACTCAATCTTGAGATGTGGTTGACCGATGATGCTGTACATCTTTCAGACGGAGAACAGGTATACCGTACTAGTCAACCAATCTCTGGAGCTGCAGCGACGAATCATTCAGGAGTTGTCAATCTCGCAGGTGTAGAAACAATCTGGGTGGTTTTGGATTCGGGCCAAGTGACAATCCAAGTTGATCAACCTGGATTCTAATGGCTACCCATGATGGCGCGATGCATCTGGCCTTGGACCTCGCGCATGCGGGCGCCCGCACCAAGTTCACGGAAAACTGTCAAGGCGCGTTGAAGATAGTTCATTCGTTCAGACTTCTCCGGGGCCGCCTCACCTAGGCGTGCCAACAATTCCCCTATGAGTGGACGGAAATCGTTGGCTTCAGCCATGGCCAAACCATCCAGATAATGCTCGACTGCCTCTTCGGCACGACCAGCATCGGAAAGCGCCTCACCCAACAGAATAGTAATTTCAACGGCGCTGCGTTGATCGGTCTCTTCTGCCATCTGTTCCAAAGCTTCAGAATAATGGTGAAGGGCGAGATCCGCATCACCTGTTCGGGCATAAAATCGGCCAAGTACGGCGCGCGCACGGGCATGGAGTCCGACGTTCTCTGAATTCTCGGTTTCCTCGTATGATGACAAAGCATGTTCACGTGCACGGTCAATCTCCCCCATTTCTAGAAGTGCTGATGCCAACTTGATTTTGACTTCAAGAAGTTCGGGATCCGCTTCCGCTTCAAGCAGTTCCTCGACGTTGCCATAGACCTCGAGAGCACGTTTAGTATCCTTGCGATGACGGAAAATGTACCCCATGTTGTTGTACGTACGAGCTGCACCTTTGGCATCACCAGTACCAATGAATAGTTCAAGGGCTTGGCGATGCAACTCTAACGCGGCATCGGATTCCCCACGCTGTAATGCCAAATCCGCTTTGCTGGACAATAATCGCCCCTGCATTTCGCGCATTTTCTGTTTCTCTACCAACGGTAGGGCCGCTTCGTATTCAGCTTCAGCATCATCCCATCGGCCCTGGAGGGATAGAATGTCGCCGCGCATCTCAAGGACCGTGGCCCATGTACTCGGTTCAAATTGCGAATCATCAAGTTCCAATAGAAGTGGCAACAATTCCATGTGGCCACTGCGTACCAGAGAGCGACCGTTTTCATCGAGAACTTCCCCTAATGAATCTGTATCGCCAGAATTCACAAGATGGTAGATATATTCCAACTGTTGTTCTGGTGCATCGCGGCGTCCGCGATACCAATTGCATGCTGCTCCATGTAGATCTGTTGCGGTTGTAGAATCGAAGGTTCGAAGCAAGAATTCGCGAACCAAATCGTGAACGTCATAATTTTCGCTATCTACTTGGCGTGCCAATCCCTTTTCTACGAGGTCGCCGAGTAAATCCGTCTCAATCTCATGATTGGAAAGTGCCTCCAATGGCATCGGCTCGCGGTAGATAGCAATGGCACCGAGTACACGCTTTTCAGCACCAGAAAGTCTACTGAAAATCTCTTCGTCAACGAAGGTTTCCAATGAGTCGTGGAAGGTTGAACCCACCGAACCGCGATTGATTAGTTGGAGAATGAGGGGGTGCCCCCTAGAGAGTGTGTAGATGTGAAGGAATGCTGACATATCGATGTCAGGCATCGATGTGAGAATATGACGACTTGCGGATTGGTCCAAACCTTCCAATGGCAGTACCAGAGCCGAGATGTTGCCTTCTGCATCCTTCAGAGGGACAACTGCGCGGAATGAACGACTGAACATAACCAAACCACATTCTTGGACATCCTCCATGCGCTGTGATAAACCACGAATAATGGCGAACAGTGCGTCATCATTCACCTTGTGCAAGTCGTCGATGACTATGAGTGATGGAATTTCTTCCATTGCGCCGATGATGAGATTGACAGCCACAGAGGATTGTGGGACTGCTGTGGCGTGGATATAGTCAGATAAATCATCATCACCGATAGTCGATAACCATTCAGCACATGCCTCCAAGAAGGCACGACTACCCTCCCAATCCTGGCAACGGTGATAGAGCAGATTACGGCGATGTGTGTATTGCTCAATGACCTTCCCCGCGAGAGCGGTTTTTCCGATGCCAGCAATTCCTGGGACCAATAGACAGGAGGAGCGCGCATCGATAAGTGCACAGATATTATCCAGTTCAGTTTCACGCCCAAAGAAGGCGCGAGTGCGAGGTAAATCACCCAAAGATGTGACGAGTTGTTTCTCGACGTGCTTGTCTAGATCGCGCTGAATCAATTCTTCGTTCAATGTACGTAAATCCAGCATCCCCAAATCGTCCATGTATCGAAGAACATCAACTGCCCTAAGAGGGAATGTTGCAATGTCGATTGAACCGGCCAGTGTAGTTGTGTGAGTAACGCCATCTTTGTCGACAAGCCGAATCGGGTGTTCAGAAAGACGCTTCCATGTTTCTTCTGCCTGCACCATGCCCGAATCAGTTAGGAAATACGCCTTCCGTTTCCGACTGACTCCCGCAACGTGGGCTTGGCGTTCAATCAAATGATTTGCATCCTTCAATCCGGCAATTGCACGAGGTACATTGCTACGCGCAATGGCAACTGCATTGGCGATTCCCATCTGTGAAAGTGCAAAGGGGACCTCTACGGAATCGGTGTAATCCGCATAGTCACGGAGATGCAGCATGATGCGTTCCTGAACTCCGGGTCTTGGATGACTCATGCTGACCACTCCATATCAATTGTCACGCATCCCTTTTTGATACTGATGTGAACACCCCCAACCTGACCCAATGACCAAGTCGAGCGTGTCCCTCATCACTCATTGTCTGGAATCCACTTGTTCTGCTCTGCGTCCCACTTCCAACCAGGGTAGCCAGATACAGCTGGAGTTGCTTCCTGTTGAACGGCGGGCTGAGCCACCTGTTCGACTTCGGCGGCGGCATCCTGTTGCTGTCGTTCCTTGGCCCAAGCATACGGATCGACCTCTTCGGCCGAAGCCTCATCTAGGTCCTCGTCATAATCATCTTCGAATTCCACGAAGAAGAAGACGAATACTGCACCCAATACTCCGAGAACAACTAGAGCAGCAACAACCATCAGAATCCACATGAATATGCCTGAACCCTCATCAAGACCGCCTTCTACAACGATTTCCGAGTCCTCATTCAGTGGTTGCCCAATGCTACCATATTCGAATACGACTGTGTTGCTGCCTTTGTCCAGACGATTGCCGGGTATCTCCATCATCCACATGCCATCATCACCAACAGCAGTGCTGCCAAGACGCAGACCGGCTCCTGTCTCCCCAATCACACTGACTGTGGGTCGTCCGTTCCCGCGGTAGATCAGGGTATCAGATTGGCTAATCTGGCCATCACATCCCTCGACGAATTCTTCGCCACCAACCATGATTCCGTCACATTCCGAGGTAAACGATACACCGACGACATCTAAATCGAGGGAGGCAGAGTACACTCTGCTATCGGCATTATCCCGAACTTCGAAGATGACTGCTTCTAGGGACCAATCGGCCATATCAGGTTCATAAAACGACATGGACATTGGGTTGTAATTGGCAATTCCATCTCCGCTGATTAAGACGACCTCGGCATGGTAATCATCCTCAAACATTTCAGGGTTGTCATATACGTAGTAAGACAGGCTATCTCCTTCATCTACATCAGAGAAGAATTGAGTCAGATCGATGAAATAGCCATTGCCACATCGATTCTGTGAGGCTCCAGTCTCTTCGCAGAAGATGGTCGCCGAATCTGGCCACGATGTCGAATTGAATGCGGGCCGGGTGTTGTCTTGGTTGGGGGGGTTGTCGATGATGATTTCAATCGACGCAGCCTCACTGTACTGGAATCCGTCAAAAGAACGGACTTCGATGATGTAGTGGTAATTGTGGACTAGATTTGTCGTATCCCATGAGGTCGCCCATCCACCATTCGCTGCAATATCCTGCACCAATGAATGTGGACCTTCGGGCATTTCAAGGAAACCTGCCTGAGGATCCTTGATTACAATCTCTACCTTTGTGACCGTTCCATCCGTATCGCGCGCGACGCCACTCAGTAGAGTATCTTCACTGGCGGTAATCGTCTGTAAATCGAACGGAGTTAGAAGTTGAACAACAGGTATTGCGTTGTCATTGTCTACCTCAAGTATCAATTCTACCGGTGTACATTCATCGGCAGAATTCGTGCAGAAAGCCGAATCACTGGCCCAAACGTTCACGGTGTATGTTCCTGAAAGAAGGTGTCCAACGGTCCAATCAGCAGACCAAGCGGTACCACCTGGTTTGTCGAACTTGTTGTAGTATGGCTCTCCATTGGCATTGATAGGTCCATCGACTTCAAACCAGATTCGCTGGATATCACTGCCGAAAATGCCGCTGTAGGCATCAGAAGCGCGACCAATGAAGTGAACAATTCCATCATCAATCACGGTTCCAGATGCTGGACCATCGACCCAAATGGTGGGTGGTTCAGTATTCAGTTTCACTGTCCTTGTGACGATTTGTGATTCTGTAACTCCGTCAAATGAACGGAATTCGAAGGTATAGTCGCCTTCGGGCTGATCGCTCATGTCATACTCAAAGTACCAGTGACTGAAAGGATGGTTGTTGTAAGTCACTTCGCCATCAGAATTGCTATTGTCAACTGCTAGTCGCATGTCAATCCAATCGCTGGTGAAGGGGTCCTTGACCTGAACCTGCTCGACTGCGCCCTGTTGGTCCCAGCGAGCCAATTCGTCCGAAGCATAAATTCCAGCCCATGTGCCATCATGTGCGGTTCCTGTGAAGTTCACGGAGCGCTTGAAAGAATGTCCATCGTTCTGACTCACTGTGATGCTTGGTTCGAGATTTTCCAGTGATACAATCTCAGACAACACGCCTGTCTGGCTGGTCATAGTTAGGCTGTATTTCTTGTAGCCCTTTCCAAACTTGTATGCAGATACGTAGTACAACGACATTTCGCGGCTGCTGGATCCAGCTTGGCAATCGGGGTCATCACCATCGTAGATGAGGTCCCCGTCATTATCCATACCATCACTACAGGAATTCTCACCATCATCATCAGCATATCGATCTGGGTGGATGCCACCGGGGCCTCCACCTGTCATGTCGAGATGGAAATCGCTGGCAAGAGAGACTTCAGGGGTCCATCCTTGGCTGTCCGTTGTCAGACTGTACAAATCAGTGCCATGACTGTCTTCGATTAACACGGTGGAGCCGCCGACACGTACACCTTCAACTATGGTTCGGAACTTGACAATCTCTGCCTTTCGAATCTGCACAGCCCATTTGATGGGTGAAGTGTCGATGTAGATGTTTGATGTGTCCAATCCTGTCAAATTTGAATATGTAAACACTGTTGAATTGTTAGTCATATCCATAGTTAGTGGGAAATTCTGAGGGGGCCATACACTACAAGTTGGAACCAACACTTGACCGTCCCAATTGGTCCACTCTGCTGCTTCAACATCAGGCCACGAGAGAGTGACTGGATTGGTCGTATTAGCGCCTTGGTTGGGGATTGGGATGTTCTCAGATTGAACGGTGATGCTGCTCTTTGTCACATTGTACGTCTGCCCAACACCCGACCAGGTATTCCCTGAGAAGAATCCGAGGGTCCCATACTGGGAATCGCCGGCATAATTGGTATTGTGGTGCTTGATCATAGCACCTGTACCAGTCGAATTGATGACATTGTTTCTAATGTCGAGCAAAGCACCGATGGCTCGAATGCCATCACCTTCTCCGCCTATGTTGATGTCGTTGTTCAACAGGGTCAGTGAGGAACGGAAGGCGTGTACTGCAGGACAAGGGAAATCTCCGCCCCATGCCTTCAAACTGGTGCATTCGCCGCCATTACTGTCGATGATTGAATTGGCTACATACATTCTATTCTCGGAAGGTGAGGGGACTGTCCATCCGCTGTCACCGAAGTGATATTCGCCTGCAACAATGGGTTCCTTCGCAGTACCTTCAATGGTCACATTCTCAATACGAACATCACTTTCACCGATAGACCAGATACCATTCCAGCCGCCAATCGGTCCAATCGTACCGCCATTGATGTTGACTTGGCTCTTGGAAATCTGAACTCCAGAACCTTCTCCAGCTCCATCTATGACGTTGTTGTTGAAATCAACCCATGCGAAATTGAAAGCCGTTAATGGGCTGCGATCGGCAGTAGTAATCTTGTTGTTGTTTACGGACAATTTGTAGGCGGCGTTGTTTCCAGCTGTTTTCTTGTTGTTGACGTCGATACCGTTGCACGTGGTGTCAATCGTTGACGAGTTGACATGACCTGCAGAATCATCCAAGCGGATTCCGTAATCTCCGTTTGTTATCACAGCATACTGAATGTCGACATAGGATTCCTCGACCCAGAGAACGTGACGACCGTCGTCACTTTGCCCACATCCCTTGTCCGTGCCCGTGAATACAGGCGACAGAATGGAGAGGGGTTGAATCGGACTTCCTGCACCATATGCTTGGATGGCCGAACCAATCAATGAAGTTGCGTCATCACCCACTGTGAATTCCCCACCGACGATGTCTGGACGGGCCAGGTCTAGAATGAGTAGACTGGTTGTATTGATTCCTTCGAATTTCAATTCGGTCATTGTGGGGCTAGCACCCTCTGCGACAATTGCACCATATCGAACTTCTGAGATTTCAGACACCCAACGAGGAATACCGTACGCATTAGTAATGGATACGAATTTCAGTTTGGTAGCACCGATGTCGACCGTGCTGCGTAGAAGGATGCCTTCGTGGCAGGAAGGATCCCGGTTCCAGTGATTTCCACTGAAGATACCGTAACAATTGCCAGTAGCAGATGCGTTTGCTGGATCCTGCCAATTGAATGTGATACGAGAGCTGTTGCTCGCCATGCCATTCGCGCCGCAGGCAACATCGCCTGCACACAATCCACCACGGACATCTATGAATGTCCCATTGGGGATAGTAACGGTTGTCCCAGGTTGCACAATCAAGTTGGCGCCGGTCGCAACGATGACGTCTCCAGTCAACGTGTGTGTGCCGGACCAGACTTCGGTGCCTGTAACCGTTCCGTTCGATGTCTCGTTGGTCGCCACGGCTGTGGGAATCATTCCAACCATGCCAATCATGACGCTTGTGAGCATCAAGAATGACAAAAATAGGCTCTTATTTCGGTGGGTCTCTTTCATGGGTGTCACTCCAAGTTGCAAGTCTGGGACAGTTGCAAGGGCTATAACAGCCACGACGCCGCGGCAGCCCGTTTTCCACCATTATAATATCATATTAAATTAATAATATCATCTATTAGTATCAAAAGTTAACTTAAGTATCGCCCTGAGATGCTATTCTATCGGCAACTGCGCGCTCCCATGCAATGGCATCAAGGATTCCATACCCCCATCTAGGGTGATGGTTTTCTCCCTGAAGGGCGTGGGGTTGACACGAGTCGGCTAATGCTTGTTTTACCAGAGTGATTCCTGCTCGTGTTGAATTGCTACTCGGGAGGGCATCTCCATGGCGCTCAAGAATCAACGCCAAAGCACCTGTCACAAATACAGTGGCATCACTAGTTCCACTACTGGCTGAATATGGTATTGATAAATCCGGATCTGATGTTGATATGATTCCTACACCGGGTGCTGAAACCTCTGGTTTCTGGTTCGGTTCTACACGCAAATTACCATCTGCGCCTTCAGTATTGGATCCAGTTGCCGTACGCTCCCATAACGAGCCCTCGTTATCCACTGCACCTACTGCAATGACGCCGTCGACATTGGCTGGCACCGATACATCGGTAACTCCTGTGCCAGCTCCACCTGAATTTCCCGCTGCTGCTACAACAAAAACACCGTGATCTAGAGCATCACTCACCGCATCTGCTGTTTGAGACCCAAGTGGGTTTTCTGGATCGGGGTCACCCCCCAATGAAAGAGAGATGATGTCGACGCCCATGTCATCCCAACACCATTCAATGGCATCCGAAACGGTGGATTCAGACTGAGTGGTACCTTCGGAATTCAATGCTGCTGCAACTACCAATCCAACGTTGGGAGCTGCGCCTGGATATTGTCCGTGTGATACAAGAATGCCAGCCATCATGGTTCCATGGCGGTCAATTCCCCTATCCTGGATGATGTGGTCATCGCCGTTGACAAAATCACGATAATCCACCAAATTGGCATCTTCAAGGTCTGGGTGAGTCATTTCTATGCCAGTATCCACAATGCAGACTAGAATTCCCTGGCCAGTCAAACCGAGGTCGTCTTGGAGTGCGTAGATGTTTGTGTTCTCATACGCCCAACTAGAATTTGGAGTGAGTGCACCTGCAAACAAGGACGTGATTTGGGGGTAGGTGACCAATAATGCGGAAATGAGGCACAACGCAATGACGAAACCCCATGGCTTGGGTTGGTGGCGACGATGGTTCTCGTTGGTTGCATTCCTCCATGCCTCAGCCTGTTCGGCCGTTGCCCCGTAGGCCTCAGGTGGGTAACCAGGGGCATCTGGATCAATGGCAGTGAGCATTCTCGGATCTTCTGGTTCCGGGAGATACTCTAGATGGCGGTAAGGGTCTGGTGTCATCGAATTCGCCCCGTAGGGGCGACAGGGGGTTCATGGCCCCTTCGCCAACAGGTGCATGGCACTTGCTGGTTTGTCACAGACGCTAGGCGTCCGATTCGATCTTTCACAATCAGAATGCCTGACTACGTCTGCCACTGAACTTCCAGAACAGGCCGATGATGCCGGCAATAATGATGGCGACAATCACACCAAGCCAACTGTTGGCTTCTGTCGAAACTTCTGGCTGATAGTTGATTTTGAAAATTTCATCATCAGGATCATTTTCCAATTGATCAGCGGTTGAATTGATTTGCAATTTGTATGATATTGAACCGATATCATCCACTGGGTCAATATCAATTGTGAATGTGGTCGTTTCGCCCATTGGTACATCCTGTGTTAGGGTGCCAACGATGATATCCGGGGCGTCCTCGACTGGCTTGATTACCACTACTTCGACGTCGCGTGCGTCGACCAACCCAGAATTTTCTACATTGACATAGAGCTGAGTGGTTTGACCCAATGCTGCGAATCCTCCTTGCGCTAGTCCGATAGCATCCCAATCTGTAATCTCAAGGTTCGGTAGTGCGGTCTTGATGGTCAAAGAAACCACCGCAGAAGTCGTGTTGTCCTCACTGAGCACAGTGATTGTAATTGGGAATTCCGCTTCTCCAACCCACACTTCTGAAGCGTGAATGGTCACTGAATAAGCCTGAGTATTTCGTGGACCGACCTCGATTGCTGATGCACCTGTGACACTCCATAGCGGAGTGAGGGCCTCGGGTAATTCTGAGATTTGGAATGAGTAGGTGTCATCTCCGTTTCCAGGGTTCGAGAAAAAGAATGCAAAGTTTTCATCGTGGCCCGGTTGAATACCTATGAATTCGGGGAGTTCATCAGTTATTTCTACACCATATTGTTGAGGGACGAACAACTTGAGTTCATACTCATTGGTTGACTGATCGCTGTGTGTCATCTTGATCAGCATTGAATGGCCCTCATCATATGATTCAGCAACGGTTTCGTTGGGTGCTGTGATTCGAAGACGAAGGTCTGCTGTTGTGTTAACATCCAAACCTAGTTCGTAGGAACGTGAGATCTCCCAGATGTCTTCGCCGGTTGTCTCATTGGTTCCATTCCATACTTCAACGGTCCAGAATACAGCATCGCCGCCATTCATTTCAACGGTTAGCAGGTACAAGTCCTTGTGGTCATTGCCATTGTAAGTGAGTTCGAGATTAATCTCACCAACTGTGAATTCATCGCCATCTTCAGCGTCATTATTGATGATTGTAAACTCATCACCATCCTCTTCTGATTGCTGAATCGATGTGTGGTTCTCACCAACCGTGAAAGAAATTGAGTGATCTAGTTGAACACTGAACAGAACTTGCTGCTCGGGTGATTCAACGCCGCCACCGACAACTTCCGCACTCTTTCCTCCATTGTAGGTCATCTCGAGACCATTCTCTGTGGTCGTAAATGTTCCACTGATACTGTAATCTCCAGCAGGTAGAAGCAGAGATATTTCTCCATTGGAATCCACAGTTTCATTCCAACTGTATGCGTTTCCGTTAGAGAAGACAAGGTTGTCTCCGCTATCGATGAGTTCGCCGTCCCCAAGTGTATGTTCAACTCCATCGTAGTCTATCCACTTGGTAGTAACTGGTAGAAGGCTGGCTGGTGAAAGCGTGGCATTGGCCTCGCCACCTTCGGCAACCGCTGCCTCAAGGAAAGACATGGCCGCAAACAGGCCTTCGTCGCCATCATATGTGGCGTACAAGATCCAATTGCCTGGTTCAATGTCAGCCGCCCATGTTCCATTCCATGTGCCATTCACCAACACCTTGTTCGGAATTAGAGAATCAAATGCAAGGCCCGATTCTGGAATCAATACCAAATTGATGTCATCGGCAATGAGGTGCCATTCAGAAGGTAAGATGTGTGTAATTTCTCCGCCAACTGTGACAATTCCTGCTGTCAATTCGATGTCAGTAGAATTCGCTGTGTAACCTACCTCAAGTGTGGCTGAACCATTGCTGAATCCAGTCTTGCTCGCGAATACATCGTAGGTGTCGTTAACTGGAACGAAAATTCTCCACGTACCCAAGATATCCGTAGTCAAATCAACGGGACCAAAGGTGGTGCTGTTCACAGTTACATTGGCATCTGCAATACCTTCAGCATAACTCCATTCATCATCATCATTGATGTCGCGGAACAGATTTCCAGCAATTTCTACCCACTTGTTCAATGAGAGATTCGTGTCAGGGTTTCCTGAACCCGAGGCAAAGTTTAGAGTAACATTGTCAAGAATCCAACGCAAATTGTTGTCAGTTCGATTCAGACTCAATGTCCATGTACCCGGCATCAGAGAACTGTCAATTAGACCAGTTTCATCACTTGGGCCAAGGCTGAATTCGCCAAGCCCATCTTCGCTGATTGCCGTTACCGAAAATCCGCTCAGTAATTCGCCGCTACCGGCTTCTACTAACGTGAGGTTGAATTGAGCCGCTTCAACGGATTGCCATTCGATACTAGTTCCTGGTGTATTTGAATTCACATTCAGTGTTGCTCGGAAGATCTGCAACGGATCATCAGTGGCGTTATCTCCATCATCATTAATGAAATCTAGAATGTGGACCAGCCAATCGCCCTCGGGCATGTATTCGATTATCGTACCGTTTTCATCTGTATCGATGGTGAATGAGTCGGTGCCATTGACTTGTTCAAAGTACACTGTCCAATTGGCCATTATGCCACCAGATTCGTTGCTCAATGTGATTGCTGTGTGCCATTCAGGGAGGAGTCCCATTTCAGCTTCATAATCCTCAGCACCAATTGCGATATCGATGAGTCCATTCGAGTTCGACAAAAGAGTGTTGAAATCGGTAGCATTCTCATCTCGTGCATCCTTTGCATCAGTTTCAAAGCCCCACTGTCCAACACGAAGTTCGAGTTCAATCGTGCCATTGTCCCAACGAGCGTCGTCTGCACTGATGTTGACATTGTTGGAATCATCGAAGGAGTTAATCGGAATCAAACGGAAGTCTAGAGTTGTGGCCGTTCCATTTGAGATATTGCCATCAATGGAATGATCGATGAATGTTGCAATCGTTGTGTTCACGTATGCTGGTTCTGCAATGAGATACAGTGTTGCATTGTCTCCAAATGGTGAGTATGTGTATGGTTCGACATTCAAGCCCTCATTGTTGATGCTGAGGGTCCAGTTTCTGGTTTCATTCACTCCACCTTCCAATACTCGCGCTGTGAATCGTCCTTGGGCTGTGTCAACTGGCCATTGCCACGTGACTCCAGTCAAACTGTCAAAAGTTTCCAACATGAATGGATATTCCCCGAATCCGGGGACGGAGTGTGTGTATGCATTGCCTAACTCATACAGGAATAAATCGCCAGCAGCACCCACGCTGTTCTCTGGGTACAAGGCATCGTCCTCACCAGAGAAATCAATGCCACCACTTGGCACAGTGAAATGCTTACCAGTGAGCAAGTTTCCAACGATCACATGCACGGTCAAGTTCACCTCTGCACCCACGGGGATTTGGAAGGAGAATGTTCCATTCTCATCTGTCATTGTTGTTTCAGTAATGCTGCCACCCCATTGGATGTTGACCATCTGATTGTGATAGGGTTCCGGATCCTCGAATGGTTTGTCACTTGTATCGTACATCACACTACCATTGACCCAAGCAGATTCAACATACTGCAATACCATGCCCGTGATATTCTCTACAAGTTCGATCTCTTCGTAAAGGATGTAATCATCATCTAGAATACTCTCGACCACCCATGTGTCGCGAGGCAATTCGATGTTGTACGAACCATTTCCATTGTCACGCGCGTCGATGGTAATTGGCGTGAACTGGTTGGAGAACGTCAGATTCTGACCTTCGACGGGTTGGTCTTGATGATCCAGCAAGAGGAATTCTATGTCGTACATCGGCAGAATATTTTCGATGTCTGTAGGGGTGACATTTCCTGCATTGTCTTGTGATACTGTGATTGTATCTGAACGATATTCGTCAAATCCGTCCTGATCACGGTCCATGATGACGACATAGTTGCCCTCCAATACAGGACCGACCCCGAAGGTACCATTCTCATCTGTCTCAAACCAACATGGAGACCAAGCAACATCTCCACAAGGTTCTGTGACATTAGCATCCATTTCTTCGAAATCCACAAGTTCCAAACGACCCGTGACGATTTCACTTGGACCACCGTCCATGGAAATCATACTGGCTGTTCCTTGAATCCAAGTTCCAGGCAATAACAATTCGATGTTCTTCGCTTCAGGACTGTCTCGAGACAGAGGGACGATTAGTGGCGACGGTAGAACCGCTTCTTCACCATTCTCAAAGAGTACGGCCACGTGGTAAGTTCCGGGAATTGCATCTACAAGGTGGAACGAACCAGGTTTGACCATGTCTCCACTGAAATAACCCGTTCCGTGGAAGGTGCCTGTACCGTTGATAGTTCCATACGTAGAGAGATTCGTATCGGTCGCATCAACCACGAATGTACCCGAACCAATGATGGTTTCTCGATACATCGGGGTCGTGAAGAAAGATGTTCCATTCGAAGTAAATCGACCATCCACTCCTTGGACATCACCATCGATTAGGAAGGTGTCAGTAACATTTGCATCTTCAAGACAATAGGTTGCTGCATCGGGCATTGAACCGTTCACACATGCGATTCCAGATGAATCGGCGATAGTTCCAACGAATGTTCCTCGACCGAGGAGGTTGCCAGTTCCTGTGTAGGAATGATCTTGTAGAATACTGCGTGTGTAGTTTCCAGTAAAGTCAGTTGCAGTGACAACACCAGATTCAGTCATCATCGAACCTGGTCCGGTGAAGGTCACTTCACCGGTTGCACCAGGTCCGTATTGATGCTCGCCCTCGATTTCACCATCAGAAGTGGTGATGAAATAGGCATCTTGTCTTGTTTCATCCCAGATGTTTGAAATGCGTAGGTCCATGTTTGCAAGAGGTTCCCCGCCGAAATCAGCGTCACCCTGCCATTCGATTGTGCCCGTGGCACCAGATGCACCAATGCGGATCTCCATGTTGAGTACAGCAGCGCCATTTGAGTGGCCCTGATCGCCTGTGATATTGATTGAGGCTTCTCCCAACCAAGTTGAACCGGATACATTTGCAAGAATGCCGGTGATTGGATTGATATCGCGGTCTTCATTGACATCGGTCACCAAATCGACTGCCCAACCCTGTGCATCTTGGGAACTCGCGGTCGTCAGCGTGTCTCTTGTTTCAATCAAGTTGGATTCTCCCATGAATGCAGTGACGCGTATGCGCCCACTGGGTACAGTGATGCTGTAATGGCCTTCATCATCAGCTTGTGCTGTTCCGATTGGAACCCAATAGGTTCGAGCATCAGTATCGGTTGGATCCTCGCCACTGAAAGCATCGCGCTCAATGAGTAACTTTGCGTTGGGTACAACACCAATCTCTCCGAGTACGACATCGCCTTCAAGCGTAGCACCCGAGTAATACTTGAGGACCTTGACGCCTGTGTTTGCAGTAGAGATTGTCTGTGGGTCATCTTCGTTTGCATCGTACCAATTAGCCAAGACGAAATGGTTCATCATTGCACCAGGCAATGGGAAAGCGTAGGTCAGTGGTGTGTCGGGAGTACCATACCCACTGAAGTGCTGTTTGGGCTGTGCAATTCGGTTGAGGTTGTCCAAACCCAGTTGTGGACTGCCATAGCCAATGTATGCACGAGCAATCATCGTTTCAAAGAATTCAGGTTGCTGATCTACACGGATATCAACCAACTGGATGACGTCGCCGCCACTACCAGATTGAGTCGCGAGTAAGTCGGCCAAGTAGGCGGCCTCAAACTCAGCTCCAGTCATCTCTTGCTCAGGACGATCTCCGCGCTGAGTGATGTAGATGGACTCGATGTAGTCTTCAGGGTCTAGACCGCTGAGTGTCGTAGGTGCATAGAAAATTCCAGTAGGGTTCCCATAGTGCATTCCACTCTCAGCATATTGGTAACCACCGATTGGATACAATCGGTTGTCAACAGCGAAGTAGCGAATGTCGTTGTTACGAATCACGGTCTCGCCTGGGCCACCATCGTAGGTTGCCACCTCGTACTCGATTGAAGTCAAATCGTGATACAGGTCGACCAACTCATCCAAACTAAAGACGTGGGTTAGTAGATCACGTGCGATTGCATAGCGAGCATTCTGACGGTGCAGAGACGTCGATACGTCGTTGAAATCATCGTAAAGGTCACTGGTGTACCAGTAATCGCCGATGATGTAGTGAGTCGCTTCACAAGAGAATGAGTTTGAAGCATCGTAGTTCTCATCGCCAGGAGAACGACCGTTGTCATCGATGATGGATTCGCCACCACTTGGACAGGTCTCAAGCCAGTCAACCTTGCCGTTCTGGTTGAATTCGTGCATGGCTGTGCCGATATCGGGGTATTCTCCTATCAATTCACGGTCTTCATAAAGGCGGAAGAGTTCAGAAGTTGAACGGGTGCCGTCATCATTCATCACATATCCCTGAGCTACGATAACATCGTCTGCTGAACCAATGACTGTGAATGAACGATCGCGCACACCCTGACTGTCTGACATCGAGTTGATTGCTACCCATTCATCCCATGTGGCATCGCTCTGTGTTGCAGAGTTGAAGTGGTTCTGCATTGCCTGGGCGAATGCACGTGTGAATTGATTATCATCTTGGACGCCTTGGTCATCGTTGTACTCTTGACGCATATCGCCCTCGCCGAGAGTGATAATGAACAGAGCAAGGGTGTCGGATTCGCCGCCAGCGAGCAGCATGTTACCAGCAGCTGGAATTCCAGACTGGAAGTTGTCCGCTACGGTTGGGTGTTGGCCCTGAGCTAATGCTTGGAATCCATAATCCCACCAGGATACGAAGGCGGGTCGTTCTGAGAACGATACGTCAGAATCTTGGTGTTCGAGCCAATCATAGGCTTGATTCCACGCACGACCATTGAAACCGGGTCCAAATGTACCCATGTACCAACATTCACCCTGACAAGTGGCCCTCTCATCCTCTTCTTGATCTACTCCAAAATTAGAGTAAGGAGATGAGTCGAGCATGGACCAGCCAAAGAGTTCGGCTCGCATAGCATCAGGCATCAAATCGTGGATGACATCATCGACCTGCTTTTCAGCGACTTCGCCCCGAGGAATGCCAGAATCGATTCCGTACACAGCGTGTTGGCTGAACAAAAGAAGCAGAACTAGTCCGATTGCCGGGACTCCGGGATGTTTTCGGCCCGCACGAATCGTGGAACTGAAACGCGCTTGAGATCCTGTAACTCCCATACGTCGCCATGATTTGGAGAAATCCTTGACACCGCTAAAGCGCCAAAGGCCGACGATTGCGGCCGAACCCATGATGGCCATCACAGGTGTTGCGTTGAACATGAATCGTCCTGCGGACCATGCCATGTATGAGGCCAATAGAATCCATACTGAGAGAACAAGATGAGTTTGCCCACGGGTGCGGAATCCTCGCCATAATGCGATGACACCCATGCCTAGTGCAAGCATGAATACTAGTGGACCGAAGTTAGCGAACAGTTGTCCTCGACTTGGGGCCTGTGCCTCAGCAATCGTGCCGAACACCTTGTTCTTAGTGAAATAGAACCCACCAGTAGTGAGAACGTCCCACCCATTCGAGATGTCCAACAGTTGCAGAATGTACAACGAGCCCAACAGAGCCGTTGTAATTCCTGAACCCATGATGATGACCATCAGCCATGGCTTGTCACGGAATGCAGTGACAATCCATCCATTGATAATTGTGAATCCAACGATGTAGAACAACGGTTGGAAACCGCTCGCGTCCCAAATCAGGTTCAGTTGCATGTTGCCGTAGAATGGCAATGGCAACAGGAAGGTAGTCAGCATCATCACTGTGATCGCTGCTGTCAGTGGCATGCTGTCTCTACGACGAATCAAATTGAGAGCCGTCTGCATGAAGAATGCGGCGTAGATGATAGCAAGACCGTAAACGAATCCTTTCCATCCGAGAGCGACCGTTGCAAATGAAACACCAGCAAGAATGGCTTGTGCCATTGCCGCAGGGTGTTGTTTGAATGCAGCCCGAATACCCTTGACCATATGCAATGGATTCCAATCTGAATCCTCGAGCAACCTGTCACTACCAATCGAATCGACGGCACATAGCCAGAAATAAAATCCGAGTGACATGAACAGAATCACAAACGCATCGTGGTCTGCCAGAGCGAATGTGCTGTGGCTGACGTGACCAGGCATGAGTGCCATGAGCCATGCGCCGATTGCACCGGCACCAGTACCAAAGAATCGCTTGCATGTCGCTGCAATTGGGAGTACAGTCAATGCACCGTAAACAGCAGGCATACCAGCGATGGACCACCATGCTGCATCGTAGACATCGCCTTCCAAGAAGGGGTCCAATGCAGAGCCACCAAGCGCCAATGTCCAACTGAACAAGGGCGGTCGGGGATTGATTGAGCCAACCGGATATGCACGATCCATATCGATGACGAAGTGGCTATTCTGTGCAAGGATGTAGTCGATGGCGCGCTTCATGTACCAAGGGTCAGAGCCCCCAGTCATGTCCCATTCACCGGTCCCTGCGGCGTTCATTGCAGGGATGACGTTCCACATTACGCGGACAGCCAGAGCGGTGAGTAGTGCACAAGCGACGGTGATGCCATACCAGTGCTTCCCCCACCAAAGTCGGGCTTGGCCGTGCCCTCGGCGTTCGGGACCACGCAGGAGTCGTCCGGAGAATCCGAAATACAGAATTCCAGCATTGAGCCAGAAGAAGATGGCAAACCATGACAATCCACCTAGGCTTCCGTTGAGGAATCCGATGCCGTCCAATCCGAACAGAGCAGAATCCTGCCAATTGCCAATGCTGTAAAGAATCCAGTTGATGCCAACAAAGAGGCTCAATGTTCTCCATTGCTCCGCCCAGCAAAATGCCACAAACATGGCCACTAGGCCCGTAAACAGGGCCCAGAAGAAACCTATGTGCTCTGCAAGGAAGATGCTGTCAGGATTGTCAAGGGTCGTAAGATGCCACAGGCTTAACGCATGTGCACCAATCCAAGTGATTAGGGCAGCGTACAGAGGGATGTGTTGTTTTGATACGACCTCTGGTAGGGCATCGAACCATGAACCATGACCACCATCTTGCAAACGACCACGAACGGCTAGAGCGATTACAACACTGGATAGAATAGAGATAATCCACCATGTGAAGAAGAGGTAACCAGTAACAGCACGATCGACATCAAGAATGTCGTAGTATCCCTGGGTACCGAGAGTTTCCTCGACGGATCCCCATGCATGACCGCCTGCAGCGACCTGAATCGCATAGATGAATCCAGCAACGAGGCCGACGACAATCAGTTCTTCTTCGTGACGGCGAGCGCGATCAAAGATATGTACGCCAATCGCCATCATGACGAAACCAAGGCCCAGCAAAGCTGCTCCATCGTAGTAATGCAACAGACCGACGGCACCAATCACCACCGCAAATCCGAGAGAGACGAGAGAGGGACGTGTTCCAACGGGTTCGAAGATGATGCGAGGTGCTTTGCCGAGAAGACCACCGGCTAACAACACGGTGGTGATCATCAGCAATGTGTTCCAATTGCTGTCATCATAGTCAACTGTGTCCCAAGTGGCTGCAACCATCATGGCCAGCATGATGGCAATAGTCACCGGGATTGCAAGCAACCCATACAGGGGTGCTTGCGTCGACGGGGTTCCGTTTTCGTTTTCCATTTTCATTTCCCCTCTCTGGGTATCTGACAGCACATACGCTACGCCATCAGCGACGCCGCGACTTGAGGTCTCGTTATAACCTCTCCTCACGCGCTCGCGCGAAGGGTGTCTCCCAGTACATCGAATAGGACTCTCGTTCAAAGTGCCCTATGACCTATATCACGGCGGAAATGAGCACCTTCAAGTTCCACCTCTGACAACTTCTGATAGGCGAGTTCTCTGGCTTCGGCGAGAGACGATGCGATGCCTGTGGCTGCTAAGACACGCCCACCTGTAGAAATCAGAGTTCCTTCTGATGTGCCTGTGCCGGCGTGATGAATGAAGGCGCGACCTACTGAATCAGTGAAATCAGAAAGGTCACCGGTGATAGGGCGGCCCTTGACTGGTGGACCTGGATATCCTTCAGCAGCGAGGACGACTGTGATTGCATGATTGTTGGAAAAAGTCGGCATAGATTTGGACAGACGGCCCTCGGCAACCGCCAGTAGAAGTTCGCACAAATCGCTTGAGATTAGTGGAACCGTGACTTGAGTCTCAGGGTCTCCGAATCGAACATTGTATTCGACAACTGATGGAGCACCATCATCAATCATCAGGCCGACGTAGAGGCATCCTCGATAGGGTATTTCCTGAGATGAGAGGTGTGCATGCATCGGTTCGACAATTTCGGAAATAGCTCGTTCTCTGACAGCCTCAGTTGCCACTGGAGCCGGGGCATAGGCGCCCATCCCCCCTGTATTCAGGCCAACATCACCTTCACCGACACGCTTGTGATCCTGACTGCAAGGAAGTGCAACAAAACCGGATTCATCCATCATCACCAGCATGCTTGCTTCCTCACCAGAGAGGAATTCCTCCAGCAGAACCATGCCGTCCGATTCAATAGAGGCGCGAATGAAATCTAACGCTTCGTCTCGGTCCTCTGTGACGACCACGCCCTTCCCTCCGGCCAGAACATCTCGCTTGATAACCCACGGAGACCCCCAACGATCGACAGCAGCACCTAGGTTTGTCTCTGCTGTCAAATGCTGAACACCAGCGGTTGGGATATTCAGTTTGAGCATCACTTGCTTGGCGAAATCCTTGCTTCCTTCAAGCATCGCACCATCGGCATGCGGGCCGAAACTCGGAATGCCAACAGACCGCAGTGCATCAGATAATCCACCCACCAATGGTGCCTCGGGTCCAACCACAACCAAATCTACTCCTAGGGATTGAGCTAATTCGACTTGGCCCCCCACATCCCCGGCAGAGACGTTGTGATTGATGGCAATAGATGCAGAACCGGCATTGCCTGGAGCGACATGAACGGCGTCGACGGATTCACTCTCCAGAAGGCCGATTGCCAGCGCATGTTCCCGTCCGCCGCCACCGACGATTAGAACGGTCCGTCCCATGGTACCTCTGCGGAGGTTTCAGCACATGAACAGTACCATCAGTACGGGACTTCCTTCAGGCCGACCCAGAAACCGAACACATTTGTCGACCGATGGATGACAGGAGTGAGAATCAACAGAATAAACATCGGACCAATCAAGTCAGAATTTCCAACAAGCGCGTCAGGGAATAGAAGCAGGCCCATCGCGAAGGTGCACAAGGCGAATGGTAGGGTATCGAGCAGTGGGGCCTGTGAACTCTCTGAGCCCTCGCGCTTCTTACCCATTCTTCGCTTGATGAAGGAGCCAGCGCTATCACCAATCATGCATCCAAGCCCTAGACTGAAACCGACGATGAAAGCGGCACCCCACTCGCCCCCAATCCAGAACCAATCGCTAGAATCAGTCCAAATGAGGGGGTCGAGGAACACGCCATTTTCGACAATATTTCCTCCACCAACCCAGTGCGTGAACATGCACAGAAGTCCGCCACCGATGAGTGCTCCCGATAGGCCGTTCCAAGTCTTGCCATCGCCGAGAATTCGGTGGCCATCAGATAGGCGTCGGCCACCATCGATCGGACGAGGTTCGATGCCCAACAAATCAGGCAACCATTTCCCGCCGAACATCGCTGCCGTATTAGCGAGATAGCCAGGGAGATACAGCCAGAGCACCAGCAAGGGGCCACTCCAGAAACTCATGTCTAACTCGGTCACGACGCGAGACTGGTAGACCCGGTTTAGAATTGTGCGCACGGTTGCGCATCCTTCATGACCCCAAGGCGATACCCAACAGACATGAGAACCGGTCCCGCCATCGCACTGTTGATTGCAACTTCAATGCTAATCTGCATGATTCCATTTTCAAATGCAGGGTCTGCACCCACCAATGGTGGAATTTACGATGTTTCTACGGATGAAACATGGAACATGGGTTCGGAACTTGATGCCATTGTCACGGTCGAGGCTGGAGCTACCCTTACTATTGCCACAGATTACACACTTCCCGCGGGCGCGAGTATCACGGTCGAGCAAGGCGGGACCCTACGCGTTGAGGATGGATCCCTGACAAGTGGTGCGTTCTCTCAAGCGGTTCGCATGACACCGAATGTACCTACGAGTTTGTTGATTCAATCAGATGTGGCCAGTGGCGGATTTGATGTGAAAATCGTAGCCCCTTCTGGTGCCGATATGTCGGGGTGGACTGTATCGGGAGAAAATAGGCCGGCAGAAGACATGACTGGAGAAGAACACCTGTTGAATTTCCCAGCAGGTATTGTTGGCGATTACAGACTCAATTTTTCCCTAACCCCTGGGAGTTTTGCCGATTTGGTCATTGACTATCTCGAAATTGATGATGATGGTTCCATTACTACAACCCCTGCATATCTCACCCAACCAATCAATGGTCGGATGGCTGCCGAATTGGGAACACTATTCCCGCTCAATATCGAAGGAACTGCTCATTTCGAGGACAGTTCGATTGTCGGTGCGGATGTGATGATTACAGGCGCAGTCACGAGTGTTGATTCACACTTTACGGCCAGTGGTCCCTTGAATGTTCAAGGCGTGGGTAGCAGCCTGTCAATGCAGGGTGGTTCTGCCTCCCTATCAAGCACTGATCATGATGTCAATCTGGACGGTGAGGCCAGTCTATCTTGGGACGGGACAACAGGTACAGGTAACCTGATTGACCGATGGGAGCGCAATATTGAGGAACAAGAAATTCACATACCAATCGGAGACACTTGCACCGGCGGTTATTGTGTTGAATACACGATTCATGATGTCGGACCAAGTGGGGGAGATGTATATCGAAACAACGTCGATGGAATTGCATTGGTTCCCGCTCGGACCGTCGAAATCGGTTGGGCTGATGGAACGGTGTGGACCGAGGATGCTAGCATTGAGGTGACTAATTTCCGTACTGCATGGAATCAAGGTTCGACCATGGGTTCATGGAGCCAATCAACAATTGTCTCACTACCATGGGATGTTGCAAGTATTGAGATCCTACCATTCTTGAGCCACCCTGTCATTTCGATTGATTCAGTCAATATCCCAGATGAGACGGGACAAATTGGTCGCTCAATACCCGTTGAAATTACCGCCACAAATTCAGGGGATGAATCAGCGGCTATTTTCATTCGATGTAATATCGCAGGCACTGATTCCTATGCCGATATGACGCCAGTGTATTCTGCAATGCTGCTTGATGCCGGTGAGACTGAGACGCTGAATGCAAACTGGACCTATGGAACTGGAGGAGAAGCGGGTTTGGATTGTTACGTGGAAATACCAACACAATTCATCGATTCAACGCCTTTCATCAGCAAGGAGGCGGCCAACAGCACACGTGACGGGAGTGATGCAACGGTGTCATGGAATACTGTGGAAGAGGAGTCCAATTCAGTCATCATCATGCTCGCAGCACTTGGATTGTCAGTCATCATTGGATTGGCGGTGGCGATTCGCTTCGTGTCCGTTGATACGGGGACAGATGACAGAGAGGTCGATCACGATGCCGATGAAGAAGACGATGAAGAAGAACGAGTCGATCGCTTCGCCGAGATGATGGACGAAGATGACGAGGACTAATCAGCAACTAATAGGGTCGCCATTCTCATCTGATGAGGACCAAGTTTCCCAATATTCTGTTTCATCTGGAGTTGTGATATCGTCATCATGATCATACGTTGCCGAATCTTGCTCAAACATGTAATGGCTAGAGGAGGTCGCGACCTCTTCGCCATTCTGATTGGCTGTGAGAGTCAATGTGTAACACCCATACTCTCTTTCGCCACCGGAATCGCTCAATGCAATTTCTGGAGGATATGATTCAACTCCATTACACATGAATTTGAATGCAGACGTGTCGACTGCAATATCCATTGAACCACTGGAACAATCACCACTTTCCCAACTTGCAGAAATTCCGGAAACAGAAATTGTCGGTTGATTAATCGATGAACTTGAGGCACCATCCAAACCAAACCAAAGATCGATGGTGTAATCCCCACGAACTCGAATAGGGGATGTGTCTTCATCTGCAGATTCAATACCCAATCCAGTCCAGCCCCGAATCTCAACAAGCATTACACAAGTCGAGTAATCCTCGGGGCAATTTTCTGAACCGACTTCCCCATACGCCTCCTCATCAACATCATTGAGTTCACGAGCCAGTGGGAGAGCC
>Ga0208522_1000030_pt1 | contig 83014 bp, 58 predicted proteins | sample ETNtaG_25_FD_185763 | JGI IMG/M metagenome (GOLD analysis project Ga0208522, IMG submission 185763) | Marine microbial and viral communities from oxygen minimum zone, Eastern Pacific Ocean - ETNP201302SV86 (SPAdes) (version 2) | ecosystem: Environmental > Aquatic > Marine > Oceanic ... | reverse complement strand
GAGCACGAGATGCCCGGACTGATGGCAATACGTGAGAAGCACTCCTCCGAAAGGCCCTTGGATGGTGTCAGGGTTACTGGTTCACTGCATATGACTATCCAAACCGCCGTTCTGATAGAGACTCTTGTGGAGCTCGGGGCCTCTGTTCGTTGGGCCAGTTGCAACATTTTCTCGACACAGGACCACGCCGCCGCCGCTATAGCCGACTCAGGCGTACCTGTTTTTGCTTGGAAGGGAATGTCATTGGAGGAGTATTGGGACTGTACGTTCCTTGCGCTTAGTCACCCCGAAGGTCTTGGGCCAGAATTGATCGTTGACGATGGTGGAGACGCGACTCTATTGATTCACAAGGGATTCGAGCTAGAAAATGGGAGTGACTGGGTCGAAACAGCATCCTCAAGCCACGAGGAACAATGCATAAAGGATCTACTGAAGAAGGTCCATTCCACTAATCCCACGTATTGGTCGAATGTCGTTGAGGGGTGTTTCGGAGTTTCCGAGGAGACCACTACTGGCGTCCACCGCCTGCATCAGATGGTTGAATCCGGCACTCTCCTGTTTCCGGCAATAAATGTGAATGACTCCGTCACGAAATCTAAGTTCGACAATCTCTATGGTTGCCGGGAGTCCCTAATTGATGGAATCAAGCGAGCTACAGACGTGATGATCGCTGGAAAGACCGCGGTTGTTTGCGGTTATGGCGACGTTGGCAAGGGATCAGCGCAGGCCTTGAAATCTCAAGGGGCCAAGGTGATTGTTACTGAGATTGACCCAATCTGCGCTCTCCAGGCTTCCATGGAGGGATTTAACGTAAAAACGGTCGAGGAGAGCCTCGGAACTGCCGACATATATGTCACAGCAACAGGGAACAAGGATGTAATCACCCTTGAACACATGAAGAAGATGAAGGATCAGGCCATCGTATGCAACATCGGGCACTTCGATAACGAGATTCAAGTAGAGCTCTTGGAGGCTAGCGATTCGATCCACACAAACATCAAACCGCAGGTAGATCGTTACACATTCCCATCCGGCAACAGCATCTATCTGTTGGCCTCCGGAAGACTGGTCAATCTCGGTTGTGCCACCGGTCACCCCAGCTTCGTGATGTCCAACAGCTTCGCAAATCAGACTCTGGCGCAAATCGATCTATGGGTCAACAAGGAAGTTTACGATAATCGGGTGTTCACTTTGCCCAAGCACCTCGATGAGGAGGTAGCTAGACTCCATCTGGCCAAGATCGGGGCCAATCTCACTACTATGAGCAAGGATCAGTCCGACTACATCAACGTTCCAATAGAAGGGCCCTACAAGAATGAGGAGTATCGATACTAGGGCTGCTCTCTGATGCGACTATTGTCATTCAGGACTGCTCTAAGTAACTCGTAATCCAGACCAAGTCTCTCTAGTTCAGTAACTAGGGCCAATGTGTCCTTCGGAAGGCAATCGCCTCCGAAACCCTTCCGACCATCAGCCAAATAGTCTAGGTGAGACGGCCCAATCGGCTGTTCTTGCGCGGCCGTCATTATTTCCTTTATGACCGCCCAATCCTCTCCGTGATTTTTCGCGTAATCCTGGAACTGATTTCCAAAAATGACCTTCATTGCGTAGAATGCGTTCTTTGCATACTTTACCAATTCGGCCTGAGTTGGGGTGACATGGAAGCACCTGCCCCCGCTGATCACCCCAGCTTCTCTGTGGTGCTCGAAGACTTCATTGGCCAGGTCTTCGTGGTGGGTGCCCACGACTAGGATACTCTGGTTTCGAAAGTCTTCCACCGATGATTTGCTTCTCAGGAATTCTGGCGAGCATGCTATTCTTAGCTTCGGAAAGGAGTCGTGAAGCCTCTGCGAAGTTCCGGGAATTACGGTGCTCTTGATGATTACTCTGAATCCATTTGGAAGTTGTTCAAGGACTTCCTCGACTATGCCGGTGTCACAAGTTGCCGATGGTTCGATAGTGGGCGTGGGTACTGCGATATATGCCACTTTGGAGTTTCCTGTCACTTCGGAGATGTCCGTTCCAAGTTTGGGATCATGGACAAAAACTTCGTGACAGCCATCGAATCCACTATGGATGGCCTTTCCAACAGTCCCAAAACCTATGATGCCAATCCGCAAACCTAACCTGTTGGCGCTCCGGCTTCATGGCTATGGATTTGTCGTGACAACATTCAACTCTCAATCATCCGATTCAGAATCTTGAGAAGCCCCCTAAGGGTTACTTCGCTTATTCCTGAAACCTTGCAAACTTCACTCTGGGTTCTTGGTGACGTGCTGTTCTGAGAAGCCCAGTATAGTACTACTCCTGCAATGCCCGATGGCTTTTTGCCCTGCCAGGACAAATCATCCTTCACCCTGTCCCAGAGGACTCTGGCCTTGCCTAACACATTGGGGGGCAGGCCTAGGTCGGAGTGGAATTTCTCAAAGTACTCCTGGGGCCCGGTAATGTGATGGGTCCCCAGATTCCTTGCAACTAGCCTGATTGTCCTCTTCAACTCCTTTACTTCAACATCAGAAACCATGTCGAAAGATTCGGCAATCTCCTCAATTTTTCTCGGAATCTTGGCTTCCCTAGCCGCTATGTAAACGCATGCTGCTGAAACCCCCCTGATGCTCCTCCCTGTGACTAGTCCCCTCTCAACGGAGTGCCGGTAAAGCGAAGCCGCCTCCTGCTCAATTTGAGACGGCAGATCCCCCCTGTCTCTGATGAACTGCATGGCGCTAGCGAGATTTCTGCTACGGCTGTCTCGCGTTTTACTTCGCTGGTCAATCCGTTGCCTCCTCCTCCAGTCTCTCAACGACTTTCCGGACATGCCATGCTTCCTAGCCCCCCCAGAAGTCAGATCGGATCTCCTAATTTCAGTAGATAGTCCCTTGTCGGACAGGGTCAGTGTACTAGGGGCACCTACTCGGCTCCTGTCATCGCCATCCGAGTGGTTAACCCACTCTGCCCCAGGATCAATCATATTCTCCGAAGCGACAAATCCACAATCAGCACATATTGTCTCTCCTCTGATATTGTCCGAATCCCATGAAGTTCCTCCGCATACTTCGCAACTGCCAGACATGGCTTCAGTGCTTCGAGACCTTGAGGGCCTCTTCCCTGTGGACACTGGCCCCTTTCTCTTTCCACTTACTGAGTCATTGGAAATGTGGCCTCGACGGCTAGCAGTACGTCTTTCCATCTTATCAACCTTCAGTTGTATAGTATAGCCCTTATTATTTAAATCTTATTATCTCTTGTATGACTCCAGAGCCATGCTTACCAGCATTCCTCTCCGAGTTGTTTTTCCACCGAACCAAACTCGGATACCCATGGCCGAAGGCCGACTTGTTCGCACCGTCCTCTATGACTCGCATGTCTCTGCTGGTGCAATAATGGTAGATTTCCATGGGTTTGAGTTGCCAATTTGGTACACTTCGATTCAGGAAGAGCACCTCGCAACCAGGTCTCGCGCCGGCTTGTTTGATGTTTCCCACATGGGCCTCTTTCGTTTCTCTGGTGCAAATGTCCGTCCATGGCTGAGCTCCATTTCAACTCAGGACTATATGAAGTTCCGACCAGGAAGTTGTGGATATACTCACTTTCTAGATGAAAATGGACACATTATTGATGACATGATTTTTGCAATTTCATCCGAATCTGAGATATTTGGGGTGCCAAACTCATCCATGATTCGCCCAATGCTCTCTTGGTTTGAGTATCATCTCCCAGAGGATGGCTCCGTCTCAATCGAAGATATGACAGATGGAACTTGTATAATTGCACTACAGGGCCCCGAATCACACTCCATTGTAAAAAGAGCCCTTGGAGAGGAAAACACGGTTGGAAAATTCAGATGTCAGGAGATACTGTCAAACCCTCTAGGAATCGAAGGGTGGATACAAGGAACAGGTTACACAGGTGAGTCCGGAGTTGAAATCTTTGTCGACGATCGCTTTGCTCACACTATCTGGAATGCAATCCTTTCGGATCCTTCCGGCGAAGTAGTACCGGTCGGACTTGGTGCACGTGATACCTTACGGCTTGAGAAAGGCTACTTGCTGTCAGGGCAGGATTTTCTTTGGCCGCAGATTGGAGATGGAAGTGATATCTTCCCATCCGGGTTCCTTGCAAGGAATTCTGCCGAGACAGCCGTCCCATACGGGATTGATATGGCTCATGATTTCATTGGCAAGGAAAGGATTTCTATTTCGGCTTCGTCAGTCCAAAAGTGGACAGGCTTGATTTGCCTCGAACGCGGTCCTTCTCCACGACCAGGCCACCCTGTAATGGATGGACCCGATTCAGATTCCAAAGTAATTGGATTCGTAACTAGTGGAGGCCCCTCTCCTAGCCTGGGTATGTCTGGAATTGCAATGGCGTATATCGATAGGCGTGGAGATGGCTCGGAGGTTTGGATACAATCTAGCAGCCGGCGTAGAATAAGATCGCAGGTCGTCACCCCCCCATTTGTGGATTTGTGACGGCAATCGCGCCGCGACAAAACTCATTTCCTATTGCCTCTAGGACTGCCCGAGGAGAAACCTTGAACCGGAATTTGGAAGCCATCGCAATCAAGAACCTACAGGGAATCCTAAGGGAAAGGGGCTACACCGCCGAGGCCCTTTTCTCTAAGTTCGACACAAACGGAGACGGGACCCTGTCCAAGTCTGAGTTCGAGAGTGCCCTGAGGTCGATCACAGGGCAGGTAGCCCCCAATGCTATCGTCAATGCAGTCTTTGGATCTCTGGATGAGGACTCATCTGGGCAGATAGATCTATCCGAGATACTATCCATAATGGACTCAGGAGGACGACCCTATTCTCTCGAGGAAGGTGGCGCAATCAGCGTCTCCGGGCACACAAATATTGAATTCAATGGAATATACCGACCATCCATCCAGATTAATGGGAAGACCAGTTTCAAGAATGATGGAGGAAAGGTGCTGTACCATTTCAATTCCGATTCTGGGAGCTCTTCTTCTTCTTGGAACTTGGATGATAGGGAACAGGATGGCGGCAATGATTGGTATAGGGGCGGATGGACAAGGGCCAACTCCGATGGAACCCCCCCTCTTGGAACCCGTCGTTGGGTCGGCGTCGGAAATCTCTCCATTGCCCCGCATGCCGAACACTCGCAATCATCTCCATCCAGTTCGGTAGATATGGGCCACCAGGAACCCGTGGGATCCGGGAATGAAGAATTGGGTAGTCTGCTTGAGGAGATTGATTTGGCGGTTAATTACTTCGAGGAGCAGGTCTCAGAAGGCAAAATCTCACCCGATCAGGCAATGGAAATGGCCGATGCTGCATTTGAGAGGAAGATTGCTGATATCCCCCCATTTATGCAATCCCCTGCACGGAAGTTATGGGATTCGAAGACAGCAGAATTGGAAGGGCGATTGAAAGGAAAGTTGCCAGATTCAACTGCCGTTGCCTCCAGCGTTGCTGCAATTGGGGTCGCCGGAGCGGTTCTGGCCGACGCAAGGGAGAACATTCCGGACGTTCAATCAGAGCCAGTGACAGAGCCAGTGACAGAGCCAGTGACAGAGCCAACGACCGAGCCTGTGACAGAGCCAGTGACAGAGCCAGTGACAGAGCCAGCGACCGAGCCTGCCCCCGAGTCAATGCCTGAATCTCAGCCCACAATTCCTCAAGACTCAGTTGGTCTGGATTTGAATGAGGCCATCTCCGCCTTCACGGAGTCCCGAATGCTGAGCGAGAGGGCACAGTTGAAACAGAGGTTCTCAGGTAAGTCTGGAAAGGTCAATATCAGGGTCAGCTCGATAGAGCGGACATTTGGGATTGGGATCTCCGATGAATACAGGGGTGGCAGCACCCTAATTGCCAATATTGGGGAAGTGGGGGAAGTGGAGATTCGACTGCCAGCAAGCTCAGATTCGAATAACTACAGGTCTGGAACTGAGGAAGAGATATTAGTTTCGATAGCCGACTGGAATGCAGTAAGGAAGAGGCTCGTACTGGAGTCTCAGTGACCGGCGACCTCGAAGGCCTCTCCGATCATCTCCTCTAGGCTAATTTCCGGACGGAACCCGCATCTCTCCTCAAGGAACCAAGCATCGACAACTCCCCAGACTTCCTGTCTGTCACTCTGGTTCAGCTCGATCTCACATCCCGTCCTCTCTCTGTAGATTTCAGCCAGTTCAGCCATCGGAATCGCCTTCCCCGAACCCACTGCGAAGCTTTCCCTCGTCGGGGGCGGGTCCGAGAGGACGGATTCTACTACTCTAACCAGGTCCTCAACGTGGACCATGTCTTTCACTTGGGTACCGTCTCCCGGGACGTTAATCCAACCCATCTGGCTTTCGAACGCCCATCGATGAAGGATTCCGTTTCCCGGTGGCCCCGAAAGTGGCACCCCTTGAACATTTGATGCTCTAATCACGCTAACGGGCCTCTCCGGTTCCGCTCTCTCCAACGCATTCTCCTCTATCCACAACTGTCCCTCGGCCGCCACATCCCTTGGGGCTAGAGTTGAGTTGAACCCATAGTAGTCATCCCCTGGTTCCCACTGGGGGTGGACTCTTAGCGTCCCAAGAATGACAAGGTGCAGAGAACCGTGCCTGCCCACGGCGTCAAGTATCGGCCTTGCAGCCTCCCTCATGATGATGTATGCCCCGCGGTCATCTCTTGCCACAGATGTATCCACAGGTCTAGAGTTGATGTGTATCAGTGCATTGCAGGGGGTCAGAAGGGCATCGATGGCCGACGGGTCCTCTAGGGCCTCATCCGGAATGTTAACCACCGAGTCTCCCAGCATCTCCGAAATGTAAGGGGCAACGAAGCCATCCGCGGAAGAAAGGGCCACCTTCATCGCCCATCGTAGTATCAGAGGGGTAATAATTGTGTATGATTGAACTCTGGGGGTCTCTTTGACAAACCATTGAAACCCGCCTCGATTCCATGGGGGTCCGAGGGGTGCCATGGTAGACCAACTTCCGAACATCGGCCGGGAGCGTGAGATGCTCGATGCGATGGGGCTCTCTTCTATTGACGAACTGTTCTCAAACATCCCCTCTAGCATCATGAGAAATGACCCCCTGCCCCTTCCCGAACCACAGACCGAGGAGGAGATATGGGCAGATGCCCAGAGGATTCTGGGATCCAATATTTCACTAGATGACCGACCCAGCTTCCTTTCAGCAGGCCTCTCAAGGAACTTCGTCCCCAGCGTAGTTCCGATGCTTGCAACTAGGGGCGAGTTCCTTACTTCGTATACCCCATACCAGCCTGAAGTCAGCCAAGGGATGCTACAGGCCATGTGGGAGTTCCAGACGATGGTGAGTGAGCTGGTTGGCCTTCCCGTGTCCAACGTTTCGATGTACGACGCATCAACCGCTGCCGCAGAGGCCATCACGTGCGCAGTTAGGGTTCACAACAGGAAGGCCAAGCAGAAGGATGTAGTCTACGTCTCCGGACTCGTCCCGCCTCATCGGATGTCAGTGATTCAAAACTATACTCTAGGAGCAGGAATCGAGATCAGGATTCTCGAACACGACGAGTCAGGTCACATCGATGTGTCGGCCGTGGCTTCAGCCGAAGGAGCCTGTGCAGTCTATGTCGAGCAACCAAATACTCTGGGCATTATTGATGAGGGGCTGATGCAGATCAAGTCGATGATAGGAGATGGGACCTCTCTGATAGTCGGTGTCGATGCCGTTTCTCTCGGACTCGTGGAGCCACCTGGATATTGGGGTGCTGACATGGTTGTCGGTGAAGGGCAACCATTCGGAATCGGACCCACATTTGGAGGGCCTATTTACGGAATTTTCGCATGCTCTGAGACTTATATCAGACAGATGCCAGGACGAATAGTCGGGCAGTCCTGGGACTCCGAGGGAAAATTGGCATTCACATTGACTTTGTCAACGCGCGAGCAGCACATCCGCCGACACAAGGCAACTTCCAACATCTGCTCCAACGAGACCCTTATCGCACTGATGGGCTCGATTCACATGTCTCTATTAGGTCCCGAGGGCCTTCAGAGGCTGGCAATCAGGGTCGCTGCAGCAACCGAGGAGACAAAACGTTCCATTACCCAAATCAAATCGATAGAACTCGTTAACCCCGATTCCAGCCACTTCCGTGATTTCGCCATCAGGCTCCCTGGAAAGGCCTCCGAAGCTCTAGATTATCTGGACTCGAGGGAGGTTATCGGCGGACTTGATTTGGGCATATGGTGGGAGGATCTTTCCAATTGTATTCTTATTGGCGTGGACGAGAGAACAACCAATGAGGACATCATGGCACTTTGCGATGGGCTGTCTGCATGGACCGAGGAGGTGGCAAATTGAGTGACCTATTCTCATTCAAGGGGGCCGAGGGCGCAGGATGGTCCCAACCCAGCCCTATCATCGACGAAGACGTGGCGAGATCAACCATCCCAGACGGAATTTCCAGAAAATCCCTCCCTGCGTGGCCAAGAGCCAGCGAACCCGAAATTGTTAGGCACTACACTTGGCTATCTAGCCGGAACTTCGGAATTGACACGGGATTCTATCCCCTTGGTTCTTGCACCATGAAGCACAATCCCAGAGTGAACGAGAGAATCGTGCAGCTGCCGGGAATCGACAGGATCCATCCGCTCCAGCCTGAGAGCCACCTCCAGGGCCTATTGGCCATCTTCTTCGAGATGCAGGAGATGCTCTCAGTGTGTGCGGGAATGGACTCAGTGACGCTACAACCAGTTGCAGGGGCTCAGGGGGAGTTCACTGCCATTCGCTGTATTCAGGAATTCCACTCTTCAATCGGCGAGGACCACAGGAACAAGGTCATCGTACCAGACTCAGCCCACGGAACCAACCCAGCTTCTGCCTCAATGTGCGGCTACGAGATCATAGAGATCCCAAGCACCACGGGGGGTACTCTGGACTTAGATGCACTCAGGGCAGCTGTGGGGCCTGACACTGCAGCGATGATGATTACCAACCCCTCAACCCTTGGGCTCTTCGAGACGGAAATCACAGAGGCTGCCCGAATCGTCCACGAAGCAGGAGGCCAGATGTACTACGACGGCGCCAACTTCAACGCAATCATTGGGAAGACCGATCCTGGCAGGATGGGGTTCGACGCAGTCCACTACAACCTACACAAGACATTCAGCCAACCCCATGGCGGGGGTGGCCCCGGCAGCGGGCCAATCGGCGTCCGAACCCATCTTTCCAGATTTCTGCCTACACCCATCGCCTCTAGGAGAGAGAAGGAGGCCTCCGATCCAGAGGGCGTCGGGGACGGCTACTGGTACTACTGGGAGGACGTCGGGGATGACAGCATCGGCAAGGTGCAGCAATGGCACGGAAACGCAGGGGCCGTGGTCCGGGCATGGGCATTCTACAGGAGATACGGGCGGGATTTGGAGAAGATGAGCGAACACGCAGTCCTGAATTCCAACTACCTCAGGCACATCATTATGAATCCAGACAAGGACACATCTGCCGCAATACACTGCATGCCATCCGAGGGGGCCGAAACAGACGTTGTTATGCACGAATTCACTCTTTCCATGGCCCCAGTCAAGGAGATGAATGGGGTAACTGGAAGGGACGTGGCGAAGAGACTCCTTGACTATGGTTACATGTCCCCGACACTATACTTCCCCCAGATAGTCCCGGAGTGCCTAATGATCGAGCCAACCGAAACCGAGTCGAAGGAGGTATTGGACCAGTTCGCCTCCGACTTGCATGCTGTTCTATCTGAGGATCCCGATGTGGTCATTAGCTCCCCTCACTCGACTCCCGTAAGCCGGGTCGACGAGGTTTGGGCGGCAAGGAATCTTGTTCTTCGTCACCCCGGCGGGGAATTCCCCAAGCGTTAGCGAAGCCAACAATACCAACCTCCCCCTCCGAGGTCCATGCAGGCTAGCCTGGATAGGGATTGGCTCCTGGGGGAGCCATGGTGGTGGGGTCCGGGGAGCGAGAGCCCTCCAGACTTCAGGAGCGGTGAATTAGCACCTCCTGAGACATGGATTAGTTCGACTCCCAGAATAGGGAATATTGGTTGGATAAGGCAGAGACTGAGACCTCTTGCTTGGAGCATTCTAAGGCCAATGGCATGGGCTCCCCTATTCCTCGCAATCACAGCCCTCCCGCTCTTCTTCCCAGATAGGACCCCCAATGATCAGGCCTTCGCCCTGACCTCTTTCCTAATTGCCTGGACATTGGTAATAATGCCTCTATTGTTCGCAAGGAATTCCCAGCCGTTGTCCACGGACTCGCCATTTTCTCTTCCCCTAGATTGGGTATCTCTGTTCCTCGCCCTTGCAATATTTCCCCTGCATATCCTACTGGATTCCCGAATAGGATGGATATCCTATGCGACGTTCTGGCTAGCATACCTTCGAACCGTTCGTTTGGTTCAGGATTCCATGCAGACTCCCCCTGCTCGATTCCTTCTACCCATAGAACCCAGTGAATGGAAGAAAAACATGCCAGAACCATGGGAGACTCTAACACAAGCTTGGTCACGTGGCGAGATCGCGAAAGTTCCATGTGAGGATGGGCATCTTGTCGTTGCTGGGGCATCCAGATCAGGCCATGACTTCCTTTCTCTATCGTTCGTTCACAAGTCCGGATTTGTACACGATCCATTCCATGTTTCAAAGGAGGGGGACACTCTCCTCTCATCCTTGTTACGGAACCCCCCTCCCATTATGGGTAGGGAGTGGCCAGGTCGATTCATCTCCTTTACAGAGGAAGAGTAGAGGGGCTCCCTACGGCATGCATTTGAACCGAGAGTCTCCCGTAAGCACATGGACGTCTGCGTCATACTGGGTTCCAAGTCGGATTTGCCAGTATGCGAAAAGTGTACGGGGGTTTTGGAAGAGCTAGGAGTTTCGCACGAGGTTAGGGTAGCTTCAGCCCATAGGGCTCCGAAGTACCTCGAGGGAGTTGTCGCAGGGGCGGTCGAATCAGGCTGCAAGGTATTCATCGGAATGGCGGGGCTTTCAGCTGCATTACCCGGCGTCATTGCATCACTGACCCATCTTCCTGTGATTGGAGTTCCTGTGGGGGGCAAGGTTCCCTTCGACAGCCTGCTTTCAGTAATACAGATGCCACCAGGAGTGCCGGTTGCCGCTGTTGGGGTTGATCGCGGGGAGAACGCCGCGGTCCTAGCTTCCCAGATGCTTTCACTGTCCGATGATGACCTCACCCAGAGGATAGTCACATGGCGAGAAGAAAGGACGAAGTCAGTGATTTCCGATGACCGGTCCCTCAAGGGGTGAGATATGCAGATCCAGACTCTAGTTGAAGAGGCTGTCGAGGAGTTGACCTCTCGCATTGACGACACTGCAATCATCGCTTGCTCGGGGGGAATTGACAGCACCGTAGCCGCAGTCCTTGCCCACAAGGCAGTTGGGAGTTTGCTACATTGCGTATACGTTGACACGGGACTGATGAGGAAGGATGAGTCACAGGAGGTCTCCGAGATGTTCTCCGAAATGGGTATCGGGCTGAAGGTGGTCGATGCCTCCGAGAGATTCTTCTCTCATCTCTCAGGAATTACTGATCCCGAGCAAAAGCGCAAGGTCATCGGTGAGCAGTTCATCAGGGTTTTCGAGGAGGAGCAGGATGTCTGTGCGGCCAAGTTCCTTGTTCAGGGCACGATTGCTCCCGATTGGATAGAGTCTGGAGGCGGCGAGAGAGACGTCATCAAGTCACATCACAATGTAGGCGGACTTCCAGAAGACGTCGATCTGGAGATAGTGGAGCCCCTTCGGGAGTTCTACAAAGACGAAGTCAGGGCCATAGCCCGGGCACTAGGAATCTCCTCCAGTGAACGACAACCCTTCCCAGGACCCGGCCTAGCAGTTAGGGTACTGGGGGAAGTGACTCCCGACAGGGTAGAATCGTGCCGCAAGGCCTGCCACATCGTCGAGACCAGAATCATCGAGGCATCCTCCCAAGGAAGGTGCGAACTCCCCTGGCAGTACTTCGCTGCACTGCTTCCGGTTAGGAGCGTCGGAGTCCATGGCGATGCCCGGGTCCACGGGGAGACTGTCGTTGTAAGGGCCGTCTCAAGCCTAGATGGCATGAGTGCCCGATACTCGCAAATCCCCGATGACCTGCTCTCCGAGATCAGCACTGAGATTACAAACTCGCTGAAGGGCCAAGTGAATAGGGTCGTGTACGACATAACCCACAAGCCACCCGGAACGATAGAGTGGGAGTAATCCGATTCTTTGATGAAGGGAGGGGCCAGCCGCAGGATGGGCCGACATAGCTTAGTTGGTGGAGCGGTGGACTGTTAATCCACAGGTCGCAGGTTCGAGTCCTGCTGTCGGCGCCACAAGCACCATTGTGCGAGATATCGTCTGTTTACCTCTGAAAAGGGCTACTGAGCAATGTCACATACCCCCATTAGATATTTATTGGACCTCCTTGAGGTGGTGGCATGGGACTTGGGGATGTTGTCAGGGGACCCACTAGGGATGAATCGGAAAGGATATCCGAAGCCTTGCACCAAGAGGGAGTATTTTCCGGGGGGGGTTATGAGGACTTCCACGAAGCCGGAGAGAACCAACTCGAAATTCTGCTACACTTTGGAATGGAGAGGTCTTCCAAGGTGTTGGACGTGGGATGCGGCTGTCTCAGGGGGGGCAGGTGGGTCATCCCATACCTCGATGCCAATTGCTACTTCGGGATAGAGCCAAACGAATCAATGGTCGATGCAGGGAGGAGGATTGTAGTTGGGGAACAGACCCTAATGGAGAAGTCCCCAACCCTGGATACCAATTCAGACTTCGACTTCGGCGTCTTCGAGACTGACTTCGACTTCGTAATCGCACGTTCCGTCTGGACCCATGCCTCGAAGAATCATATTGAGACCATGCTCGACCAGTTTGTTCATCATTCGAAACCATCCGCCATCTTCCTCACTTCCATGTTGAAGCCAAGAATCCCATTCTTCGACGACTACAGGGGAGAGGATTGGGTGGGAAGAAGCCATGACTCAGACCTCCCGGGAATAGCCAGACACAGCATTAGGTGGATAAACAAGGTCTGCAAGAAAAGAGGCCTCAAGGCAACCCGAATCACTGAAATCGATTTGAATTACAGGGCCCAAGTGTGGTTCAAGGTCGATAGGGCCTGATTCCCAACACTCATTTGCCATCCCTCTCCAGCGGTGCCATGAGCAACAGGCAGATAGCGGAAAGCGTGATGGATGCCGTCCTAGCATCGGGTACACACTACAGAGACAGCCTCCCAATGATAGCCAGTGAGAACATTCTCAGTCCCATGGTTCGCAGGGCGTGCAATTCTGACTTGCACGGACGCTATGCCGAAGGACTCCCTGGAAAGAGGTACTATCAGGGATGTGACGACTTCGACACGATAGAAGAGATAGGGATCTCTAGCGCCAAACGGGTATTCGACTGCAGCTTCGCCAATATCCAGTCCACATCTGGGACCAACTCCAACATGGGCGCGTTGAAGGCACTCGCAAAGCCAGGGGAACGAATCACCGCAGTGTCAACCGCCGACGGCGGGCACATCTCCCATGCACGAATGGGGGCGGTCGGCCTTCGAGGACTAGACCTAGTTACTTACCCCTGGGACGAGGAAAGGATGGAGCCCGACATCGACGCCGCTGCAGCGGTGATCAGAGAGGTAGAGCCCAGTGTAGCACTGTTCGGCCAATCGGTGTTCCTGTTTCCCACTCCTCTTGAGGAGCTTGCTGATGCGGCACACGAGGTCGGCGCCAAAGTGATGTACGATGCGGCTCATGTATTGGGGCTCGTCGCTGGCAACCAGTTCCAGGACCCCCTCAAGGAGGGTGCGGACGTCATGACCGGGAGCAGTCACAAGACGTTCCCCGGTCCCCAAGGAGGATTCGTGCTCTCTGATTCCGATGACGAGAAGCTACACAGGAGGCTAAACAGCGGAATTTTCCCAGGAGTATGCTCTTCATACCACCTCCATCATGTCGCCGGTAAGGTCGTGGCACTTTCCGAGTTCGAGGAGTTCGGCAGCGACTATGCAGCCGACATCGTTGCAAATGCGAAGGCGCTGGGTGCAGCCCTCTCGGCAGAGGGCTTCGACGTACTAGCCGAGGAGAGGGACTTCACCGCTAGTCACCAAGTCGTCACCCGGCACGGTGAAATCGATTCCGGAGCAGGGAGAGATGCCGCTGCCACTCTCGAGCATGCGGGCATCGTGACCAACATGAACATGCTACCGGGCGACACAAAGGCCATGACGCCAAGTGGCCTCAGGCTTGGAACCCCAGAGCTAACTAGGGTTGGCATGGGGACCGATGAGATGCAAGACGTCGCCCGCTTCTTCGCAAGAGCGCTGCTGGAGGGCGAGGAACCTGCTTCTGTAAAGAGGGACGTTTCCGAGTTCAAGGGAGAATTCCAGACCGTCCAATACTGCTTCGAGGCCGGACCGGCCTATCCCGGCATCGAATAACCTCCGCAACCTATTCAAAATGGGGCGCTTGGTAGCTTCTGTGCGTAAGTCACCATTGCTTGCAGTTACTGTTGCATTGATGATGGTAATTCCAGGATGCACGTCCCTGCTCGGCGACTCCACGAACGGAGAAACGGAAAACACGTGCGAGGACGATCCAAGTACGGAAGGCTGCTTCGAGCTAGTGATTACCGAGGACGATTGCAATTCGAGTCAGGTGTTCACCGGGGATTACTGCCGAACGATGATCAGGCCGTCCCTTCTCGACTTCGGAGAGAACTCAGTGACTCTATCCGTGGGGACGGAGATGCAGGCCCTGACTCCCAGCTTCCTCGGCGACGCACCAAGTACTTGGGTCGTCAATCCACCTCTGCCCGATGGAATCTCAATGGATGCAGAGTCTGGAGTGATATCAGGAACTCCCACATTTGCGGCCTCTTCCATCGCATACACAATTTTGGCTTCCAATGAGGCAGGCCCCACCACGGACAGAATCAGCATAGAAGTCCTGCCAATACCCCCCGTTTCGATAGACTACCAATCTGCATTAATACATTGCACAGTGGGTCATGACTGCACAATTGAAGCACCCCTCTTCTCAGGTGGTAATCCCACGGAATGGTCCGTTGAACCAAACCTCCCTAGCGGAATGTCACTGGATGGAAACGGCTCCATACGGGGGACTCCCTCTTCCGTCGGCGAAAGCAACCACTCGATCACAGCATACAATTCGGGGGGCGAGGCATCCACCTCACTAAGAATCGTGATACTAAATCTGCCTCCAACCACTCTGGACTACGGTTCCGACTCTTTCACACTGACCTACCTTCAACCGTTCTCGGTATCTCCCAACGTGGAAGGCGGCGATGCAACATCATGGGGAACAGACGTCAACCTGCCCATGGGATTGACACTCTGGGAGAACGGCATGATTACCGGAGCCCCGCTGGCACTGCAGGGGCCCGCTTCGTATACAATCACCGCCACCAACTCCGGAGGCTCCATCCAATCCACCATAATCTTGGAGGTCCTGGATACGGCAATCTCGTCCTTGTCTTACCCCGAATCCACGTTCGAACTTTCCTTGGGTGACTCGATAGGGGAGAATGACCCTGACTGGGATGGCGGAGAACCCACATCCTGGGAAACCGACCCCCCCCTTCCAAATGGATTCTCCATCGATATGTATACTGGCTCGATTAGCGGTACAGCCATAGAAATCCAAGGATTGACCATGCACACTATCTGGGCCAACAACTCGGGAGGGGGTGACTCCACTCAGATATCGCTTCTTGTAGTCAGCCTACCTCCTTCCCAGCTCTCGCTTCCCGATGACGAATTTGCCATTGAGGCAAACAAGTCACTGTCCATTAACCCCATTTACTCCGGGCCCGAATTGGACTCCTGGGAAATCACCCCACAGCTCCCACCAGGTATTATAATCCTAGAAAACGGAACGATAACAGGGACGCCCGTAGCACGCTCAGATTGGACAGAGTACATCCTCTGGGCCAACAACACTGGAGGCTCATCAACCATCAGCTTCTGGATGGCAGTCCACGACATCAGGGCCGACCAATCAGACCTCCTGAGGGGGCTGGGTGAGGCCGATTGGGGCGGATGGTCATCCTACATCCTCCCCATCGGCGAATGGGCATTCCCCCTTGGGTTCGAGGCCAGTGGCGGTCCAGTCGTGTCCGCTAGCCACGTGGGCAGGGGGAAGATGCTCGGCTACGGCCACGAGAGTTGGGTTGCATCGACGAATCACCCATTCACCCTCAGGGCCGTAGATTGGGTTTGTGGCCAGAATGCCGATGTTGGTCTGGCATACGGGGCTGGATTCGATAGCTTCGAGGACGAGCTGAGCGCAGAGGGGCACACAGTACACCTCTCGGTAACCCCAGAGAACCTGACTGGCTTGGATTGCCTTCTCGATGAGTTCTGGAATGGCCATGATGACTTGGACAACGAGGCGCTGACCGACTTCGTGAGTGGGGGAGGAGGCCTGATAATGGGTGGACACGCTTGGTATTGGTCTTACTCAAATTCCGATGTGGCCCACAATTACCCAGGCAACAAGATCGCCAAGACTACCGGACTGTTCGTGTCCACAGACTGGGGATACAACGACGTCTACTTCCAGAACATGCCCGATGAGTACTCCACAATCAGTAGGGCCGTGGAGGGACTGGTTGCAGACAGGGTAGGCGGCGAACCGTTAAGCATCGCCGATGCAACTACGGCCTACGAAGCGATATCGGAATGCACTTGGATAGTTCCGCTTGATTTCACAGACTTCTGGAGTCCCTTGCGAGACCTCGTAAACCAAACAGGGTACACGGTAATCCCGTATTCGACCCTTTGGAGCTCGACAGGCCACGACTTGGGAGCTGACCCAGTTGCCGATATCATCCTCAGGCTCGAGGAAGCGCTGATGCTGGGACTCCCCGCTGATGAGCTCCCAGCACACCCCAGTCACGTAGAATTCCCCGGAGAGGTCCCCGCCAACGCGACGAGAATCACTCGAACCGTTTCAGTCAACGGTACCCAACCGGGCCTCCCCAGCAACTTCGGTTACTCCGGTGCCCGCAATTCACTTCGTATGTCTACGGGACTCTATGCCGCCCCAGGAGAAATTGTGACAGTGACAGTGGACCCCACTGCCTCCCAGTTGGGTTTCTCGATCCTCATTGGGGCTCACACCGACGGACTCTGGGACAAGGACGTAATCAAAAGGCACTCGACGATATATCGGACATGGAAAATAGGTTCAACGACCACAGAAGTGGCCAATGCCTTCGGAGGGCCGATTTACGTATACGTGCCCGCAGGGTCCGAGTTCGGTCAGATTGACGTGACATTTTCCGGCGCGATCCGCGCACCAAGCTTTGTCTTGGGAGAAACCACGGACTTCGTGTGGATTACCTCGGAAAGGGACAATCCAGCTCCATGGGCTGAAATTTCCTCCAACGACTTCATCATGACAGTGCCCAGCTCGGAAATCAGATCACTTGACAATCCTACGCAACTTATGGAATGGTGGGACGATGCCCTCGGTATGGAGCACGAACTCTACGGATTCACTCCCTGGCCCCGAGTGGAGAGGGCGGTCTTCGACGCTCAGATTTCCGCGGGATGGATGCACTCCGGCTATCCGTTCATGGCTCACGACCTCAGCGTCCCCGAAGTGGTCAATTTCTCGTACATGAGTGAGAACGGGGACTGGGGTATGTTCCACGAGTTGGGCCACAACCACCAGTGGATGCCATCCACGCTTCCTGGGACCACGGAGACCGGCTGCAACTTCGCAAGCGTGTATCTTATGGAGGATTTGGTCGGCGTGGAGGGGCACGGCTCCGTTGACCCTGAGCAGAGGGCAGCTAGGATGGAATCTTACTTCGCGGACGGATCAAACATCGCAAACTGGTCCGTTTGGATAGCTCTTGACACATATCTTATTGTCAAGGAGGAATGGTCATGGCAGCCGATAACGGATGCCCTCGCTGCTTATTACGACCTACCCTCGTCACAGGTCCCAAGCAACGACGTAGAGAAGTTCAATGCCTGGGTCCTGCACATCTCGAACGCGACTGGTCACAATCTGGCACCTTATCACGCTGCGTGGGGCTTCCCCCTCACTCAGGACACCTTCGATGCCCTGGAGGGTCTTCCGGTTTGGGTAGATGACCCCCTAAGGGGGGAATATTTCGAGTACCCGGCGATCCTTCGAAGCCTCTCCTCACCAGACCCATCAGGGGCCAGTTCCACCACCATATCATGGGAGACTTATGACAATGGGACAAATATCACCCTCACTATTTACTACGATACCAATGACGGCGGAAACAACCCATCGGCATGGTCTAACAGCATAGTTGTCGGAGGGACCGAGATAGGAAACGAATCGCAGGCCATTACCGGTCTTGACTGCTGTGGGACGGACTACTATGCACGGATCAAGGCCTCCAATGGCAACGGGGAGACGTGGTTCGGACCCGTATCGTGGACCACCGACTACCTCCCAGACTGACCCGCCCTTAGCAGGCTCTCCAGTGAAAGTCCAGGAACGTGCCTCTCGTGGACTATTGCTAGGGGTATCCAAACCAGCGTATGGGCGATGGTGATTAGGAATGCAGGAGCGAGGGAAAGTCTGGGTTCTCCTTCCATTGCCATCGCTGCGAGGCCGAGAACTGCGAAGTGCGTGACGTAGATGGTTAGCGTCAGACGTCCCGCTGGCTCTAGGAAGGCCAACTTGTCACCGAGTGCGGGATCCCCTTCCCCGGCCTCCCCTCCTTCGAGAAGTCGCATTGCCAGAACCGTCATGGTGCCCGAAACTACTAGGAAGGGCATGCTAGAAGGGAAGAAAGTCAGGACCGCGTCTCCCTCAGTCAGAGCCCAGGCGATTCCCTCGAAGACTGAAACGAAAACCGTCACAGTTGCCGCCAAGAGACCAATCACAATCCCCTTCTCCCTAATCTTCGGGTTTTCTTGCAGATCGAACACAATTGTTCCAAGAAGAATGTAGAAAATCCAAGGGGCGACCGGATATGTTCCGTTGACGAGCAACCTCTCGAACCACTCTGTCAAACCCTCTGAGCCGACTCTCTCGAACCAACCCATCCCCACACCAGATGCGTCACCCATCACAAGAGGGGATGCACAAGCTAGTAGCATAATCGCGGACCTCCCTTGGAACGAGATCCTTGAGATTAGCGGGGAGAGAAGCGCCGCAACCGCAAGAAGCGCCAGAACTCCCGGAGTTTGCCACTCGAATCGCCCCCCCCTCTCGACGTTGAGCAGGAGATTAACAACAACCTGGCACACGGTTAGGAGCAGGACTCGGGGCACTATCCACTTTGCCCAATCCGATGCAGAGGAACCCCCCTCGTGCCTCCTTCGAGCGCTCATGTACATGCCCCACCCGGAAATGGTGACGAACATTGGTGCTGCCATACCGCCGAATGCTGCTGCTACGAAAGCTGCGGGATCTCCCACAGTAATCCCCTCAGGCGGGACAATGGCTGCTGTGTGCACCTCTACCATGCAGAGTACCGCAATCGCGCGCATTCTGTCGATGTGCCTAAGCCTCAGCCCCTCAGCCCCTCAGCATCCGCGGAGGGGTCCAAACTAATCATCCTATGACTCGGATGAAGCCCTTACTCCCCATCCAATCATTGAAATCGACAGTGCGTAAAGAAGTCCGATTGCTGCGTGTAGGTAGCTTAGGGGCGCCCCTGCGTCACCTCCGAGGTTTGTCCATCCCATGGGTCCGAGGTTATCGCTTACCGCACCTCTGAAATCCCCGGCTTGGTCATCCGCAATCTCACTGAAGGAATGGATCTCGAATACAGGCAGAACATCCGTGCTGTTCTCGGAGAAGTCTGGGTTCATCGAACCCGGTCCTCTTTGGTCCAGGTAGAAGGTGACCTTCACCTTCCCATACATCAGGACCGTCGAGACCGGCTCAACCTTCATGTCGAGCTCCGCACCGAGATAAACCGGCAGTGCCCCTGGCATAGCATCGACGAACGTATCTGAACCGATCAACTTCCCTTGGATCTGGTTATTTGCAGGGTCAAGGGACACTCGATGCTCAACCATATCGATTCCCTTGAAAGTGGTGTCCCCAACAACTTCAGAGTGTCCAATAGCATATCCAATTAGGTTCAGGTCGAACGAATCTCGCGGGTTAGCAACCAGGCTTCCTACCGTGCCGCTCAGTACGGTCTCGTTGTTACCTACGTGGTCTGACAGTAATCCTCGAGCCGCCTCCTCTCTATGTGGGGCCCTCCATGGAAGATGCTCCGTCATCCCGTAGATCTGATTTTCCTTGCATGCAACCTCAAACCCGATAAAGCTACCATTTGAGTCGTAATCGTAGTCACAAAAATCGTTTCCATCTGAGTTGATGTATCCCTGGGAGATACTCTGGCCCACTGTTTCGCCGATGGTGCTCATTTTGTATACTGACCTATCACCAGTACTGACCCCATCAGAACCGTAGTATGTGTCATTGGTCTCAAGGCTCACCCATGGGAAGTATCCGAAGTATGTGTTAACGGCATCATTCCATCCGTATAGCCAGTTGCTTACTGGTTGGGTGGTGTAAGCCGTGTTGCCCGTAACGAAGTTCAGTAGGACAGGCATGACGGTATCGAAGTAGAAGTTACTCACCCAGTCCCTAAGTGCATGAGCGGCATCGATTGGGATGTCATACAGTGATGCGACGTATGCATCGTCCCAGACATGCTGTTCTCCCTCCGGATCGGGAAGAGACATACCTGAAAGCTCCCCATACATGAAAGAGGCTGGGAATGATGATTTCAGGCCGATTTCTGGGTCATTCAGTATGAAGTCGGACTTCTCAGCACTCAGTGCAGCCATTCCTGTGAAACTCTCTCTGTTCAGTCCAATTTGGATGTAAGTGCCACCGAGTGGATCATAGTTCCCGAATGATGCTAGCCACCAGTCATCCGAAGTCATTGCCCCTTGGCCTCCTGACAAAATGCTCTCTAACTGCGTAGGTGTGCCAGTAATGCCCAATCCTACCCATTGCTCCACATAATCTGCTAGGCTCGCAATTGTAAGCAGACCAACATTGTAAGTGGTCATTGCTTCGTAGTAATTCCCACTCTGCAGTGGCAGAAGAAGCCCGATTACCATGCCGGGGAGTGAAATTCCACTCACTTCGAATGAGGTAAGTAGTCCGACACTCTCGTTGAACAGCAGGTTGTCCAGGGTGTTCGAGTCGACGATTGTAACCCCGCTGACTTCTTCGAATCTCTCCTTCAGTTGATTAGTTTGATTGTTTACCTCAGCCCCGCCCCCGTTTGCGACGAACTGAGTCGCGGCCAATGAATAGACAGCCCAGTCCATCTGTGCCGTCCATCCTTCCGCTTCATACCCAAAGAGAGCAGCTCTCTGAGCAGACACGGTATCGCTCGGCGCTCCCATGCTAGCTATCAGGAATGGGCCGATGTCACAGGTCAGGGCAATGCAGATTCCATCTGCGTCTTTCAGGTTATAGAACAGAGACTTGGCATCCACGTAGCTTTCTATTTCTGCCAATGTCATGGTACCATCCGTTGCGCCATTGTTGGGATGATCTATTTGCTGATATGCATCCAATAGTACCGCCCTTTCCACGCTTCCGTTTCCGAATCTCGAACCACCGGCTTCTTGGGCAATCCTCTCAATCTCCTCCGAGGCCCAAATGCTGGGGGCTCTGTTGGACAGGTCGAATTCGATCATCTGAGCCGCGAACATTCCCTTTGCGAAGATCTCCCCATACTCAATTCCGGATCCCATTCCGCCAATCCTCTGTGTGTTCCAGAGGATGTTCACCTGCGTGACGTTGGTGTCACCAGAAACGGACTTCCGTGGAATGCCCCCGTCATCTATCCATGTGCAGTTCTCGCACCACTCGAATGCATCGTACTCGGAGTATGTTATCGACCCGTTAATATAGTCAAAGTCTAGTATCTCACGAGTAGTGGTCACTTCGTAGACGAACGGCCCCATCATTTCGTAAGTGGCATTAGCACCACCTAGGACCTCCGTAGGGTTGGTGATCGAGTTCGCGAAGTAAACCCTCTCCGCGGTAGAAACTAGCCATTCGTCGTCGAAGTCCGCGGAATAGTTCTGATTGCCATCCTCATCGAGTCCATCGTATCCTCCTGCTACCGCAGTTTCTACGTTGCCCTCGATCAGTCCATCCACCACACCTGTGACTCCCACTAGGATGTTCACAAGAAGCAGCATTGAGCCTATTCCAATTGCCATAGTTTCCTTATTTTGCATGTTATCGCCTCACCCGGCCACTGGAGGTTGTGAAATAAGGGTTGCACTAGGTGAATAGAGGCACACTTACGTGCCTTTGACCAACCAGAGGGCATAGATCGATGGCATCTCGTTCACCAATCTAGCCCTTCGATAAGGTTCATTTCTCCGAACATACGGGATAGCACTGGGACCCGTAGCTCAGTTGGTTAGAGCGCTCGGCTCATAACCGAGTGGCCATCGGTTCAAATCCGGTCGGGTCCACCATCGTGCTATGGTCCGATTTTGACTAATTGAGCGTCCGACTCGGGCGAAGCCTCAAATACGGTCTTGGAAGAGGATTTTCTGATGAGTGCGTCCTATCGAGTCCCAGTTATGATAATGGTCGTGTACTTCTTGAGCCTCTTATCGGGTGTCACCGCGGTTCAGGCTCAAACCTCTCCAGACGTCTCCCTTACCTGCGACCAGCCTCAGCCGATAGACGTCTACCCGGGAGCAACGAGGACCACTATAATTTACTGCACACTCACCAATCCTACCACTCTCTCTGAGAAGGTCGAGCTGACTTACCAGTCCGGAGTCATCGCGGTGGCCGGCCCAGGATCTGCTACTGTTCCCCCTGGGGACACCTCATTCCAAGTGGCAGCTAGGGCCGATCTCAGGATGCCAGAGGGACAACAAGTGGTCACCATTACTGGAACAGTAACGCAATGGGGCGGAGCTCCGGTGACCGGGGCTACTACCCCTACAGAGGCAAAGGTTCTCACAGTATTCAAGCAATTCAGCCGACTTAGGGTAGGCTCAGAGCTCGCATTCCTGCAACTTCGACCGAAAGTTGACTACACCTTGATATTTGACGTCTACAACGATGGAAACGCAAGAGATAAGTTCAATGTCGAGATCCAGAACTATGACGAACTGAACGATGCGGGTTTCCAGCTAAGCTTGCCTCTGATTTCCCAGGAGATCGACTCTTTGGCCCCGCCCGAGAAGTTCAGGGTTCAGATGAGGACCCCAAAGAACCAGGGATGGACTGACAAGTACTTCTCTTTGCAGTTCAAAGCAACTTCAGAATACTCTGTCAGAACAGAGGGCATTCCAAACTACCAGATCCAGGTCATGACCATATACATCAGGGGAGTATATCTTCCCGGCTTCGAGCTCGTTGGGACTATGATGATGGCAGCACTTGCCGGTGCTGCGGTCGGCCGTAGATCCGATTTTGAAGATAATATCATGGATGAGGATGGAAACGTCACCCCATTAGACTGTCGTATATTCTAGTAAAGGCACGCGACTGTTCCAGTAGGCAACGGATTGATAACCACTGCTCTTGGCGTTGGTTTGTCAGGTGATAGCATGAGCGAAGGTGGACTTCTGGGCAAGGCATTGGAGCAGCAATCTGCAAATGACACTGTAGTAGCCGAAATCTCATCAGAACAGCAAACCAATCAAGGATACGGATCGTTATTGGGTAGTAAGCAACTATTCTATGGCCTAGGAATGGGTCTAGTGGCATTCCTTCTTTCATGGGTTCTTGCTAATCCAAGTATGCAAAGTAACTACGCGTGGGCCGGTATAGTACCCATTGCCGTACTAGGGGCCTCATTCTTTCTAGTCTGGACTGCAATAGATAGGAGGTTCGTTGAGGTCTTGGCAGTAGTTTACTTGCTATTGGCCGCATCTCCATTCATCGCAAGTAGTGTTTCAACCTCATCGATCACAATTTCTGAAAGCTCTCTTTCTCCCGACTCATCTGAAATCACCCTCAAGGTTAGGCAGTCAGGAGGATTATTTTCTTCCTCTATAGACTCGGCCGAAGTAGCAGTGTCCCTTGCGGGTAACGTGGTATGGTCCGACTCAGTCCCATTTAATATTGACAGGGCAGATGGAATTGGAGATTATGGCCTCCTGCCTCTTACCGTGTCAGACTTCTACTCTGGTAATTCCGGTGACACAGGCTATGCCGTAACTGTAGACACTGGTGATTCTAGTGATAGCTATGATCTGGACTCCAAACACCTCATCAGGACTATTGATGATGTCCAGACTGAGTCCTTTGGATATATGGGAACTGGATCAGATTGCAGTGGAGATATTGACAATTGTGTTTTGGGGGTGGTCTTGACTACATGGATTGGGTTGGACGCAATTGGGAATAGCCGTCCAGGAGGGATGCCTTTCGCTGACTACAATGTTACAGCAACACTGTCGGAAGGGTCCGACTTGGCAGTCAGTTATCCATCGATCACAGTTGTAAATGGCCTTGCGACATGGGAAGACTCCAATGGGGAATTTGGTGAAGGCGAGATCGGTGTAGGGGATTATGGTTCAGAGCTGCCATTGGATGGCTCAGAATCTGCAACTGAATTTGATCGGATGTACATCCCGCTTTCCGATTTCCATGAACCCACAGGAGAATACGGTTGCTACTCTTTTTCCGTTGAGGTTACTCAGTCGAGCCCTTGGGGGGCAGATATGCCCGTCGAATCAACGACATATTACGAGTTCGAAAAGTCAGGCTCCACGGAATCATGGTCACTAGTCTCTAGTTGCTAGTCAGTCGTTGATACTTGAGAGGAACTCCTTCATCCTATCCGTCTTGGGATTGTCGATTATCGATGAGGGGCCCTCTTCAGCAACCAAACCCCCGTCCATGTAGAGCACCCTATCTGCCACATCCCTTGCGAATCCAATCTCGTGAGTCACGACCACCATTGTCATCCCTTCTTCGGCAAGACCCCGAATTGTCTCTAGGACCGAACCAATCAACTCTGGATCCAGCGCACTTGTGGGCTCATCGAAGAGCATCACCTCTGGCTTCATTGCAAGGGCCCTTGCTATGGCTACCCTCTGCTTCTGACCCCCTGAGAGGTTTCCAGGATAAGCATCAACCCTGTCCAGCATGTCCACTCTCTCCAGAACTTGCTTGGCAACCTCATCCGCCTCTTCCTTGCCCATTCGCCTGACGTACCTGAGTCCCAAGGTTACGTTGTCCAGAACTCTAAGATGGGCAAACAGCTCGAACGACTGGAATACCATGCCAATCCTTGATCTTACGTCGTTGATGTCGGCAGCAGGGGTATTGATCTGTTCCCCTCTCAAGCGTACAATCCCCTTGGTCGGTTCAATCAATCGATTAATGCATCTCAGAACCGTGGATTTGCCACTTCCCGAAGATCCAATTATAGCTAGCGACTCACCCTCGCGGACCTCGAAAGAAACTCCTCTTACGGCATGAACTCCGCCTACGTACGTCTTCTCCATGTCCACTACGCTAAGGATAGAATCCGACATTCATGCACCTCCAGAGATCCCCAGTCCTGGTATCCTTGTCTTGTCTTCGAGATACCTGAGAAACAATGCAAGAGTCCACGTGATTACGAAATATGATATCATCACCATTCCCCAAGTCCAGAATATCTGGAAAGTCGTCGCAATGATCAGCTTACCCTGTCTTGTTATCTCGGCATAACCAATTACCATCGCCAGTGACGAGTTCAATACTAGGTTCACCATCTCGTTACCAAGTGGAGGAATACAAATCCTAACTGCCTGGGGCATTATTACCAGTCTCATCGTCTGCATGTAGTTTAGTCCAATGCTCCTCCCTGCCTCCATCTGTCCCGATGGAATCGCCGCAATCGCTCCTCTTATCGTCTCACATTGGTAAGCACCCGAGTTTAGTCCCAATGCAAAGATTGCACTGATGTACGCCCTGTCTTCCAGAATTCCACCAATGGGATGGCCATAGGCCGGGGATGACAAATCGGTCTCGTAGGTCACGAAAATGTTTGTCAGAAAGTTTGCATTGTCCTTCAGGTAGCCGAAGTCGAATAAGTCCAGACCAGGTTCCTGGACTCTTCTTCCTAGCTCTAGACCGAAATGAATGAACATGAATTGAACAATTAGCGGTGTGTTCCGGAATAAGTCAGTATATACAGTCGCTAGGGCGTTTAGTGGCCTTAGTCCCCATGGGTTGAGGGACAATTTCTTCCCAGTCGAACCAACATCGAACTCCTTTATTGAGAAGTCACCGTTGCATGTGGCAAAAATCGCACCCAATATGAGCAAACCAATCCCAAGGAGTATAGAAGCGAAGGCCCGTGGCGCACCAACTGGGACGTAGATGTGCTCCCAGCCATCCAGATTCAGGCTCCTGACCTCGTCAAAGGTCCCGGTTATCAGCAAATAACCCAAAACAAGTGGTGCCAATCCAACAACACGAATGGCCAATACGTTAACTGGCCTACTAGATGCAATGTGTGCCGACTTCTCGCGCAATAAAGACATCAGCCCGTCTATTGGGTTCTTCAGTTGTAATCCCGTTAGCCTCATTATTGTGCCAATAATCAATCGGGAAACAACCCAAAACGGAATTACAACTAGAGACAGGAATTGGAATCTATTAACTTGGGCGACGTTCTTCAATGAGGTCGGGGATGTCTTCAGCATCGACAGAATGACCCCGATAGAGAAACCCATAGCAATTCCGAATAGTACGATCTTTACTGTGGCTACAAGGCCGTCAATCAGCCTCTCTTTCGAGTAGTCGACGAATTGCCCAAAGTCATTGAAGTCCGTAACTTCGAAGCCTACGAACTCCTCCTCGCCGGCATTTTCCGTTCGTATTATTAGCCCCGAATTACCGATTGCCACTCCCCTGAAACCATCTTGCATCACCACTCCATTGAATACCGTGAGATTCGAAACAGGTATCATCTGCTGTGTGACGATGTTTCCACCATCCTTTGACATGGCAAGGTACCCATTGGGCCCGGTCATCATTAGCTTGAATTGACTGAGGACCTCGATGGAGGACACCTCGAAATCCAAGTAGAGCCCGCCTTCTTCGAATTCATCCCCTCCACCGGGGGGGTACTCCCTCTCAATTTCGACGATGCTCCATACAAAACCAACCCCTACAGTAGTCCCCTCTTTGGATGACTTGAGGATTTGCCCTTCGTCAGTGATGGCGTAGGCCCGAACCGTGCTGAAGAAATCAATGGCTACAATCCCACTTTGAGCGGATTCTGCAGGTGCGTCTCTGTAATCCCAGGTGGCCCCACCATCAGTGGTCGCCAGAATTGTCCCGCCAGTTCCTGATATCAGTCCGTTTACAGTATCTAGGAAAGAGATGTCGAGGAGTTCCTCTTCAATTTCAATTGATCTATCAATCCAATTGTCACAATCGGTGTCACCGTCCCCATAATACGTCCAAATATCCCCCGAGGATCCAACAGCTACTGCAGAATCGTTATCAGTTAGTGAAATTGCGTTTATTTTTACCTGAGAGGGAATCTCAAGGATACAGTCATTCAGTATCCTTATCTCGCCCCCAATGTCTTCAAGGATGAAAACAAAACCATCATCCGAAGCAACCACAATCGAGCCAAAACCGGAGTCAGAGGAAGTCCACGAGTGTCCTTCAAGACCCGGCAGAGGTTCGAAATCCCAGGTAATTCCACCATCTTGACTCCTTCCCGTTGTCCCATCTTTTCCGAATACCCAAATCTCTCCATTTACAGCCTCGCCAGTTAGTAGATCTGATTCTGTTCCGCTTTCCACAAATTCCCAACCGCTTCTGACCTCCTGCGCATGAGAACTTCCAGCAGCGAGAATCAGAAATAGCAAGGCTATGCATGAGATCCACCCTGCACCTCTTGGTGCTCTGGCGGCCCGCCTTCTGATTGCCCCGAGCGTCATGCTAATCCCTTTGTCGTTGGGTGTAGAAGATATAGTCTACCCGTTTTGGAAGATTTCTCTGCAGAACCTCTATCGGGAATGTTCATGGTGGAATTTTGTCCGATTGGTATCATGGGCGAGATGCTATACAGGGGTAAGGTAAAACAGGTTTGGAGCACCGACGATCCGGATATAATTGAATTCAGATACACGGATCAGATTTCGGTGTTCGATCAGATCATCCCCAGCCTTATTCCCCGGAAGGGAGAATCTCTGAATCGAGCCTCTTGCCATTGGTTCCGATTGGTCCAGGAAGAGGGAATATGCGATACACACGTGGTGGAGATGAATGCTCCGGACAGGGTATTGGCCCGACGTTTCGATGTAATCAAGGAACCTGGCGCCATCCCAAAGGACGCTGAGAACTTCTTCGTACCTCTGGAAGTGATATGCCGGCACTACCTTGCCGGAACAGCCTGGAGGAGGTACCAAAGAGGAGAGGTTACTGCTGGGGATTTGGGTTTTGGTTCCGATGACCAACTCTCAGAAGGAGAGAAGCTACCGAAGCCTTTCTTGGAGGTCTCCACAAAGTTCGAGAAGTTCGATCGTAATTTGGACCGAAAGGAGGCATTGCAGATATCAAACATCGAGTCCGAAGAACTTGATTCCATACTTTCAATCGTCCTAGAGGTCGATTCTGTAATCGATAGGGAGACATCAAAGAGAGGCCTAATTCACGTTGACGGCAAGAAGGAGTTTGCCTTGGGCCCAGGCAGAGTGCCGGTTCTAATCGACTCATTTGGGACTCTTGATGAGGATAGATGGTGGGATCTTGAGTCATATGATCGTGGCGAGATTGTCCAACTTTCCAAAGAGTCTGTCAGGCAGCATTACATCGAGAGCGGCCACCATGCGGAATTATACGAGGCTCGTCAGGCAGGTACTCTAGAGCCGCCAATCCCTGCTCTTCCAGACCATATAATCTCCAACACAGCGGAACTATACGCCACTATGTTCGAGCGCCTGACTGGAGAGGCACTCTGAGGGAAATAGATGGGAACGCACGAATACCAGGATGATCCCCGAAACGAGAACGTACTAATCTCGATAAATCGCGATTTGTTTCCTAGGTCAGAGGCGAAGGTTTCGGTATTCGACTCGGGTTTCCTCCTTGGGGATGGGGTTTGGGAGTCGTTTCGACTCCACAAAGGCAGCTTAGTCTTCATCGACGAACATCTGGACCGACTTTTCCATGGAGCTGCAGAGATTTCGATGCACCCATCTTGGTCCAAAGAAGAAATCATGTCAGAAATACTCAGGGTTATAGAGGCAAATGGCATGTACGACGACGTCCATCTCAGGCTAATCCTTTCACGGGGACTCAAACCCACTCCTTATCAGGCTCCATGGATCATCTCAAGCCCTCCAACTTTGGTCATCATTCCTGAATACAAGAGGGCAAACCCCAGAAGAGCAGAGGAGGGTATCTCGCTGGTTTCAGTGGGAATTAGGAGGGGCGGACCAGAGATTCAGAATCCCCGAATTAACAGTCTTTCTAAGCACAACTGCATTTCCGCTTGTGCTGAAGCCGCAGATAAGGGAGGTGATGAGGGGTTGATGCTAGATCCCAATGGATACGTTTCAACATGCAACTCAACTCACTTCTTCATGGCCAAGGGAGGTGAGATTTGGACATCTACTGGAGAGTTTTGTCTCGATGGAATTACTAGACGGAAAGTACTGGAAATTTGCTCCAATAACGCCATTGTCTCCTACGAGAAGAACTTCACTCTGGAGGATGTCCGTTCTGCTGACGAGGCCTTTGTTACTGGTACATTCGCCGGACTGACCCCTGTTGTCCTATTTGACGATGAACCAATGAGCGGAGGAATGCGGGGACCGATGTGCAAACTCCTACAGGAGTTATACATCTCTCTAGTGGAGGGAGAGTGCAGTGAGTGACCCAATTAGAGTCGCAATGTGGTCCGGGCCGCGAAACATTTCTACGGCAATGATGTATTCTTTTGACAACAGATACGACTGCTACGCAAGTGACGAACCCCTCTATGCAAATTTCCTCCTTTCTTCAGGCACCCCCCACCCAGGAGCCGATGAGATTATCGAAAGCTACGAGACCGATTTACTGTCAATTATAGAAAAATTGAGCGGGCCTGTTCCCGGCAACAAGAGATTATGGTACCAAAAGCACATGTGTCACCATGTCCCCAAGGATTTCCCACTATCTTGGATTGATGGGTTCTCAAACTGCTTCCTAATTCGTGATCCTCGTGAGGTCATCCTCTCTCTTTCGAAGATTACTGACGAAGTTGACCTGTGGTCCATAGGGCTCCCTCAACAGATCAAGATTATCGAGCATGTTGTCGAAACCAAGGGCAACGTCCCTCCTATTATTGACTCGCGGGATGTTCTAGATGACCCCGAGGGGCTATTATCCGCCCTCTGTCATGAAATTGGGGTAGAATTCCACGATTCAATGACAACTTGGCGACCCGGTAAACGGGAGTGTGATGGAATTTGGGCCAAGTATTGGTACAAATCGGTCTGGAACTCTTCCGGTTTCGAACCGTACGTCCCCAGGTTCGGGAACGTACCACCTCATCTGATTTGTGTTCTGGAGGATGCTATGGAGATGTATGACTCGCTTTGGAAACTCAGGATAACCACCTAGGAATGCCTCCTCATCAAGAGGCCACATTTCCGCCTCCCTGCGGCTCTCAGGAAAACTAGCAGGTGCCTGAATGCGTCTTGGACGCCTCCATCGTATGGTTCGTCGGAAAGTACCTTCCACGAGCCACTCTCAATGAACTCCCTAAGGAGTGGGATATCTTCTTGGTCCAACCACCCCATCAACTCAATTCCCCCCGAACCCCTTTCGAATCCAATTGCCGGGATCATCTCTCCGGTCATCCCTCCTCCTAACTTCTTCAGAAGCCCGTGTAACCCTACCTCACCCCCCTTTTCTTTGGTATATTCAAGCAGGTAGCTAACCGCATCTCCATCATCACTGGGAAATCGACCCAGACGCTCTCTGGAGTGCCCGTTGTCCAGAGGTCTGGGGGCACCCCCCCCTTCTTGCCAGTCTAAGATACAGATTAGCAGAATCGTGGCAGCATCCATTTTCGGAGCCTCCCCCTCAACTAGATCGGGCAGCCCCTTAATTCCACCCGCCAGAGAAACTAGTTCCGCATGTCGGCCTTCGAATGACTCTGAAATCGCCGAAAATAGATCATCTGGGCTTCTTGCGATTGGGTCGAATGTGTGAAAAGCTGGAGGTGGTAGGTACTTGCTCACGCATTGTCCCAGTTACTGCCTGTCTAGAAGCCTTCTGAGCCTCTTCTCGAATTCATCTGCTTCATCTACCGCACCTTCTCCCTCTCCCACAAGTTCGACTCCATCCCCATCTTCGGATTGGACCGGGGCTTCTTGCTCAGGCTCAAGCGGGCCCTCCTCTGAAATATTACTACTCCTCTTCTCTTCAATGGCCGCCTTTGTAATTGACATCAGCCTCTCTCTTTCCCTGTTGTTGCTCACAATCCATGCTAACCCAACATAGATCCCAATAACCAACAGGGCTGATAGTGATCCAGTTTTCAAATCACTAATTCCGTTAGAAACTGCGGCACCTCCAGTGAGTATTAGTCTAGCCTCATCATCAGTTTGGTCAGCGTCAATGTCCCATGGGAAAGAGCACCCAATTGTAGCCACTACTTCGGTACCGTCCTCTACATCCGGTCTGTCGACTTGAGGTTGAGGGACGAATGTCTGGGTCATGTCAACAACATGCTCCGAATAGTGCGTACCAGCACTAAGAATTATTGTGCAATCTGCATTTTCTAGTAGATTCTGATTCAGCCTATTGGTTAGTATCTTTATCTTCTGGTCCTGGCCTTGGCCATCCAATTCTAAACCTACTAGTCCTACATTCCAGTCGCTACGCCTAATTTCGTAGGTTCTGTCAGCCTCACTAACAATCCTCCCTTTGGCATCCAAGATTCTAATGCTGATCTCCCTCATCCCGGGTTCGGGTTCCCAGTGTTCGGCACTCAGGTTGACAATATACCCGGACGAGTTTGCAGGTAGAATCCCAAAGGATGAGTCAATAACTTCTCCCTCGTCATTCAATAGCAAGGCTTGGAATTCAAAAGCAGCACTTCCATTTCCTATGTTGCAGGTAGACTTGATGTCCGAACTCGCCCCCTCGATATTGCAAATCACCTCTCGGTAATTTACATCATAGGCAGTGATATCATAATCCAAGGCCGTCTGCCCATCTACCACTATCTGCCCTGTTCCACTAGCTGTAATTGGCAAGAGCCATCCCATGCTACTCAGCCTAAGGTTTCCTGTCGAATCTGAACTATCGGCAATGACTGAGTCAGGTGTCGTGCCATGGATTATTATCGTGGCATCGTCTCCCAAAGTTGCAGAAATGTAGGGAGAGCTAGCCCAGGAATGGTTCGATTTGATAGCATTGAGGGTTATCTCTTGCTGGTTCCCAGACTGGTCCTGTGCGAGGATCCGAATCGTCTTCTCTTCACCTGTCCAAATGTTGTCTGGGATCAGTTCGATCTGAACTCCCCTTTCTTCGCCGATTCCTAGTACCATCTCACTTGGTCCTTCAATGGTCCATCCTGCGGGCAAACTCAGAATCTCAAATGAGATTGTTGTTGGGGCGTTACCTAGATTGCTAACCTTTGCATAAGGGAGTCCGCCTTGTGATGAGACCATCCAGGGACTATGTCCCTCCATCCTGAAATCTTGGATCTTTGCCACTCTGAGTGGAAGTGTGATTTCTATGAGCCCGGAGGAATCTCCCTCTCTGACCCTTACATGCAACTCTACAGAGTTGCTGTGTGTTGCTGTTTCAGGAGGAGTTATGTTGAGAAATAGTGATGTGGATTCCCCCGGGCTTACTGATTCCAGGTATCCTACTTGTTCAATAATCCAACCACCTTGTCCGGTGACATATACTGAAACGAATGGGGTGCTCGGAGAGTTCCCTAGCTGTATAATGTCCAACTCCAATGATGAGCCGTCGACTTCGATTTCCAAATCAGCATTACTCGAAGCAACACCCCATCCGGGCACGTGCATCACTTCAATGTCGAAAGAGAAGCTCATAATCTCCACACCCCGAGCAGTAGCCCTTACCATCACTTCTATTTTCGATCCATTCCACGATTCTAGAGGGACGGTGGCAGCAACTTCTAGGATCACCGATTGGTTTACTCCAACTTCATTTGCCGAACTTCCATTTGCCCACCATGCAAGGGACTCATCCCCCTCCACGTTCGAGATATGAGTCTCGACCTCGAGGGAAATGTCATCCACAAGGTTTCCCGTGTTTGTAGCATTGAAAGGCAACGTCAAACCTTCTCCTGGGAGTAATTCGAATGTGGATCCGTTTACTTCTTGGCCACTGTACACGGTGGAAATATCCCATCGATGGTCTTGCCTCACCTCGAATACCATCTCTTCATAGTCAGACACACTCTCATTTCCATCCGAAGTCATGATGAAAATCATGGATATAGGAACTCTAGCAGGTGTATTTTCTGGCAGTGTCACGCTCAAAGGAACTGTCCTCAAACCACTCGCTCCCAATTGGATAGGGTTGCTGCTGAAAGAAACTATGATACCCGGATCAGTCGACATGTTTTCATCTAGTAATAGTTGGTAGGATAACGTGTATGAGTCATCCCCATTACCCGAGTTTTCTAATCTCAATACGACTAGTGAAGGGTCTTCTACTTCTACCACGAATGGCTGGTAGTCCGGAGAGCCGATAACTAACTCCGCGCGGTGAATCTGTAGTACCTCAATTGATAGTCTCAAGGCAAAGTTCGTTCCGGAGGAGGACTCGTCTGTGAACCTATGGAATGAAGGCGGAGCATCAACTGGCAGGTTAAGAGAAATCCATCCTGTTGCTCTTGACCCCGGTTCGCCATTTATGCTGAGGTTGTCGCCAGAGATAGATAGTTGTCCACCACTGTCCCATGTCCAACCACTATTCACCATCCCAGAACCAGATAGTGACCATGTCAAGCTCGTGGAATCACTGGGAATGTCTGCTTGAACATTCCATGTCAGACCACCCTCAGGGACCGATCTTTGGTGGTCGGTTCGAACAATAACCCCAGCAGCAAAGAAACTCAATTGTACCTCACTACACTCTTGTTCATCATCGCTACCAACGCACATGCTAAGGGGGGTGCTCACTCCATCGCCCAGGTTGGCTGATTGAGGGACTGCCAGCCTAGCAGTAACCTCCTTCTTCTCTCCGGGGCCTAGTGACAGAGCATTTATTTCCTCTCCGCTGGAGTCGAATATCTTGAGATCAGACCCCCAAGCAGTCCCATCCCACGATATAGCGATTTGGTCCTCAACAGCATTACCTACATTTTCAATTAACAACCAAGCTGCTGCATCCTCCGAAATTAGTCCGAAGCCCTCACTCGAAGCAGTACCATCTGCCCCTCTGATGGACAGCCCCCTAGTTCTGTTTGCCTCTATTGGGAGGTTTGACGCGACGCTCACGTTCCCATCGTCCAGAGAAACAGTCAAACCGAGAAATCCAGAATCCGAACCTAGAGCATCCGATGGAGCGACAATCCTCAGTTGGGGGAACCACCTCTCTCCTTCTGAAATCTCTACTGAACTAATTCCTCCAGGAGTTTCATCCTCCCATGACCATCCTTGGGGGAGTGCCGATCCGTCAACGCTGAGACTCCATGTTCCTGCCAGTCTTCCGGTCGATCTGATGCTAATCGATGCAATTTCACTGTCACCAGGATTAACTCTGACTGGATCAGTTGGCATTTCGAAGGTAACGTTGAATGTGGGGATGATTGACAAGGTCTTGGTCTGAACATCATTATCGAATCTGGTTTGTGTTAGGTTTCGGTACGGATCCAGGACTATTTCGAAGTTGTGTTCCCCCAGTCCTCCGCTCCATTCCACATTGAATGATGCGAAAGAACCTGTTCCGCTAGGATCGACCGGCTCGAGGTTTGCTATGGAACTACTTCCTATTTCCAATCCATTGGCATAAAGGACAGCATCGGTGAACTCACCAGTTTCGGAGGTACCCGCATTTTCGATGTACGCGGTTACCGTCACCTCTTCCCCAGGATTAGGAGCACTCGGATTGAACTCTATTCCACGTCCATCGGTGAGAGGCCTGACGTCGGCCATGGCCATGGAGACTACCGTACTCCCCAGAACTATGTCGAGTGTTGCATCCCCATCTATGTCTGCTAGGGATGGAGAAGACCAAGTTCTATGCTCTAATTCCAATTCATCTGACCATGCAGAATTTACTCCTGCCGAAGTTCCCGATGTTCCATCGAATGCCCACAACGAACGTCCAAAAGGAACGATTAGCTCTGCTTCTCCTTCCCCATCGATATCCATCCAGGAAGCAGCAGCGACTGCAATCTCGTCGTTTGGCGTTCCACTGCTCTGTTCGAGATCTCGATTCCACGCCTCATTCGGAGAGGCACCTCCGACATCATGGCATCCTGCGATGCCATGCCTCGCACCTGTGGTGCTTTGCCACCAAGTTACCCAGCAGACCCTGTCATGCTCTCCGTCGTCATCTGTATCAATTGCGGTGGGAGGGGCATCCGCGAATCCGTTTGCCGCCTCAATGCTCCAAATTTCACTTCCATCGCCTATTTCCATTCCCCTAAATTCGGCCCCATCAACGCTGCTGGAGCCATCCGCGTCACTAGGGATTGTGATTATCATCTCAGGTTCCGAATCATCGTCCAGATTGGCAATCACAGGTCCTGGGAGCCTAATGTGAGGTGAATTTGTATCTCCATCCAAGTTGTTTAGCGATAAACCATCTTCCCAACTGGACCCTCCCGTCGAGGAGTCAATCTTCCATACCCACATCCCCCCATTGTTTGCTTCTATTGTTGTTAGAATCACATATCCCGTTGTTTCGTCCATTTTGGCAAAGGAGGGATCAGACGGATGGCTGCCCTTGTCTAGAGTTACCTGCCAAACCGAACTAGGAGTACCATTAGTTTGCAGCTGCAATGCTAAGACTACAGGACTCTCAGAAACCTCATCTAAGGCTGCGATAACGAGCTCGGCATCTCCATCGAGATCAATATCAGCCAACAGAGGTTGTGCCGTGGGCTTGTGTCCTCCAAGAAGACTGTTAGTGTACGGTCCCTCATTGCTGCTAACTATTAGCGATTCGTCGCTCCATGTCCAGAGAAGCTCTTCAGAGTGGCCATTTGCAATCCATCCCGTTACAGAACATGTTAGCCTTGGCGACCACGCTTCGACATACATTGTTCCGCCCGCATCGTAAACCAGCACTACTTCCGGCATTCCATCATTGTCAATGTCTAAGACCATGGGTGCAGCCTTGATTGACTCTGTTGACCCGATGTCTGCCTGCCAGGCTAGATCGGCGTCCTCGCCTTCAATAATTCTAAGTATGCTATGTTGGGAACCTGAGATTTCTTCACTTTGGATGAGGATTGTGAAAAGTGAACTCTTTCCACACCTCTCGGTGGCCCCCTCTCCGATTTCTATTGAGCCACTGAGGTCAGCAATTGGAGTAGCCAACGAATCCGTACCCACAGAATACGATCCATATACCCAATTTACCGAAGGTTCGACCACTGACATCAAGATGGTCGAATTTGATGGCTCCTCAAACCCAGCCCCTCCCTCTGGACCGTGTGTAGGAACATCTGCAATTCTTGACCCTGTCCTTCCGAATTGTGGCCATGGTTGACCTCCATCGCTCCAAGTGAGAGCCGGGGGGGTGCTCATCTTTTCATTTGGCAAACCTTCTCCTAACGATGAACCATCCATTGGGCCAATCATTAAACCTCCCGACATTCCTAGGAGAATCAAGACTGAAACAATGCTCAATCCCCTGCGAGGGATATCTACTCGTGAAGCGGCCGCTACCATCAGATTCCTAGATGCGATTCCGAATCCACTTGAACATTCGCCCTAAACCCACATTCAGACCTACGGTCTGTCCGACAAATCGAACCGCCGGCCCATTCATTCAATCCGTTGTGCTTATACAGGGGGGGAGGCTCGCCGAGCCGCACGGACCTCTCCTCCAGAGGCATGGCCGATGAGGGACGGGAGGCAACTCCCCCCCCGTCCGGCTTCGGGAAGGTCCGCATAGGAGGGAAGAAAATGTATACCCTTGAGACAAGAGAGGACACCATACGAATCCCCGCAGAGTATATCCGAAGGGGTCGAAAGCTTGAGGATCATATTGACGAGCTTGCTCATGACGCATTCGAATGCCGATTCGACGAGAACGAGAACTTCACTCTTCTGACATTTGACCACGAAGCAGTGGGCCGGGGCAAGATTATCCATGGTGATGGTGCAATTTACCAGAATGTACGATTCAAAGCCCTCGTCTTCACGATGGAGAGTAACGAAGTAGTGGATGGGGCGGTCTCAGAGATTTCGGAGTACGGGGCATTCGTTAGGATAGGCCCAATGGAGGCACTTCTGCACAAATCCCAGATCCTAGAAGAACCCATTCAGGTAAATCTCGGGGTCAAGCGAATCGAGGGATCACAGACAGGGAAGCACCTCGGCGAAATGTCCTTTGTCAGGTCTAGAATCGTTTCCAAATCAATAAACCACAATGATCCCCGATCCAGCAAAATTGGGCTTAATTGCAAGATGGACGGACTGGGCTCCTTCGAATGGATTGGGGGCGATGAATAGTGGTTAGACAGCCTTTCGCATGCGGAGAATGCAACATGATCCTCCCTGATCCTGAGAAGAAATCTGAACCACCCCAGTGTTTGAGATGCCCAAACGCACCCGTAACCACTGATTGGCAAGGCTTCGTAGTCATTATGCATCCAGACCGTTCGGAAGTCGCAAAGAGGCTGAATATCACGAGCCCTGGAAGTTATGCTCTCAAGGTTAACATCAGGTAGGTGACAATGTGGAGATTGTAGAAAGGAGAGAAAACCCCCTTTTGGATCGAGTCGAGATCGAATTCCGCTGGGACCATCCAAATGAGCCCACTCCTTCGCTGCCCCAAATGATCGAGGCAGCTGCTAAGTCAGAGCCAGGGGCTGATAAAAAACTAGTCTACGTCAAGAATGTTGATACTAGATTCGGAATGTCCCGGACTTCAGGTTTAGCCCTGATCTACAATTCCACTGATTCCGCATCAATTGAACCAGAGTATGTAGTTGATCGACACAAGCCTTCCAATGACGACGTCACTATTGAGGCAAAAGAAGAACCATCGGAGCAAGATTCAGGGGACGAAACCCCCTTCGAAAAAGAGGGAGGCGATGAGTGATGGGAGATGGGCCAAATCCAAATGCGAAGCATTCGAAGTATTCAGTAGAGGGGGGCGAATTGATTAGGAAAGGAGTAAACTGCCCGAATTGCGGCCCCGGCGTCTTCCTGGGCGAACATAGCAATCGCAAGGTTTGTGGAAAATGCGGACATACCGAGCCCAATCAATCCGAATAGCCTCTGATTTCATTACGCTGCCCATCGTTTGTCAATACCACCCCTCTCAGAATTGCCACGCCAATATCATCCCTAGAGGTCATCTGGGCCCGTCCATTGGTTAGCAAACCATCATGTCTCCATCCCGTCCAACTCCACACTCCATCTTCGAATCGCGAGTCGAAAACCGGACCTTCAGTATCAATAATTGAAATGCCTCCTTCTATATTTTCCATTAACCCAATAGAGCTCCCGTGCAGCATTATCATCCAACCCCCATCTTCATGGTACACAACATCGGAAATCTTATCCTGAATACTCACAATTCTGGAATATATTTCGACTCCGTTTGATGGATCAATAACGCTAATTCCGCCAGCTTGAGACCAAATTGCCAGACTACCTCGAAACTCCACAATCCCCACAATTCTGTCATGAACGCCCATCTTGGAAATCTCCGGCCAAATCGGGAGTACCCCCCTCCAAATCTCCTTCGCATCCTTGTCAATCAAGTAAATCCCCGAAAATGTCGAGAAGACAATATTGTTCCCAGAGCGACCCATTTTCATTGGCTCAGAGTCTAGAGTCCTTTCCCACATTGCACATTCTGGATGTACCTGGGACTCCGAGGAGGACAAGCGCAACTCTTCCCTAGTAGGGCCATTACCCCATTCCTTCCCGAGTGGCAGGGCTGCCATTCGCGCCTCATTGAACTCCCTATCGAGCCAGATTCCTACCCACCTGTCACCCAGAACGACTCCATCAATGCTAGGAGCTGGGAAAGGCAGGGAGAACTCGCCAATATTAGTCCCCCGATCATCAATTTTCAAAAGTTCTCCTTGTGTCCCAGCCAGAACATTCACGCCCCTCCCCTTGTCAATTCTAGTGGGAGCAAAACCGATATCTCCTTGGCCCATGGCCCGGGTTAGCCGTCCTAGTCTTGAAATGATGCCTGAGAACGTTGAAGTCAGAACCGCTGTCACATTCCATGGGCACTTTACTACTAGCCTCCATGAAGGACACCGCCTCATTGAACATTTTGCAAGCGGTATTGGGCTCCAGTACGTGGAAAGCGAAGGTTCCTCTTCCCCATGGCGAGGTAATCCGGCACGAGAAATTAGATGTGGAGGTATTGCTTATCGAAGAACTTCACATTCAGTCAGACGGAATAGATATCATCCATGAAAAAGAGTCAGGGATGCCCGTCGAAGAGGTATTGGTATTGTCTCGGCACGTTTCTTCCACTGAGACCCCTGCTTTAACGCTCCACGCAATCGGAGTTCCCGGGGAAACCCCCCATGGTGAGAGGGGCCGCTCAGGAGGAATCAAGGGAACAGTAGTGCCCCCTTCGCCCAGATTCGGGGCATTATTCAGGGAGATGACCAGAATCGCCACACAACTTCTTCTTCACAATGAGTACGACCTTTCTCTTGAAGCCACTCACCATGGCCCTGTACTAACACGGCCAACATTATACTTGGAAATTGGCTCAACCGAAGAGAGATGGCAAGACTCCAGAGCCTCTCAGGTTTGGGCGGAGGCCATCTCAAATTGCCTCGCACTGAATGGTGGCACACCTCTAGGCTCTTGGGCGGGAGAAGGCGATGTAATGGTGGGTTTGGGGGGCGGGCACTATGCGCCTAGGCATAGGGCGGTGATATCCCAATCCGATGTTTGGGTGGGACATATTCTGGCCAGTTATGCATTAGACTTCGAGGCACCAGACTCTGCAGATGTTCTCCCACTTGGAAATTGGCGTCATGCCATAGAGTCTTCTATCGGGTCAACGAGGGAGGCATTCCCGGGGGGACGACTTTTTGTTCACCTCGATCGGAAGTCATTCAAGGCTTGGCAGAGAAATGCAATACAGGAGCTTTTGGCCGAATTGGATATTGCTGTGCTTAGGGGACGACAGATAGTGTAAGCCCGTAACCGTCAAGGCTCGCCTTCCCACGTGACAGCTCAATGGGCATAGTGGGAAGATCCATAGTCACCCTGCTTCCACTTGCTCCACGCTTTGTTGTTAGATGGGTAGCAAAACGTTACGTTGCAGGTGAGACACTGGATCAAGCCATTGCAGTGATGTCCCGAATCTCTCCGGAGGGTGCATGCTTCACGGTAGACTTTCTCGGTGAGGAGATTCGAACCCTGGAAGAGACCCGATTCTTCATTAACGAGTATGAAAAGGCGTTGGATGCAATAGTAGAAAACAGCTTGGATGCAAACATTTCGATTAAGCCAACAGCGTTCGGACTACTAATCAATCGCGAGGCAGCTCTTGACAATATTGAGCGAATCGTTAGCAAGGCATCTGAGAATGACATATTCGTAAGGCTCGACATGGAGGATAGCAGAGTCACCCAATCAACAATCGATGTGCTTCTTTCGATCCACGACAGGGGCTATAGAAACGTCGGCATTGCAATCCAAGGCAGACTGAATCGAACCGTGGATGACATCAATATGATCTGTGACCAAATAGGCAACCATTCAGATTATAGGGTTTGCAAGGGGATATATCTAGAATCCAAAGAAATAGCGAAAACTGGTTACAGGGAAATTGTCAACTCCACTAACGATGCAGTGGACGTTGCGATACGGAGAGGATCCTATGTCGCCATCGCTTCTCATGATGATCCTGTAATCAAGCACTCACTACAATCCATCATTTCAGCAGGGATGGGGCCGGAGAAATCCGATCCTCGACCAAATCCCCCACTAGCCAGGAGTGGCAAGGGTAATGGTTACGAGTTCCAATTTCTGCTGGGTGTCAGGGGGGATGTAAGGAGATCCTTGGCGTCTGAGGGGCATGTAACTCGCGTATATCTTCCATATGGGAAGCGGTGGTATGAGTACAGTATGAGAAGACTCCGGGAGAATCCCGAAGTGGCCGTTCATGTGACTAAGGCCCTACTATTGCCATGGACAAATCGACGGTGATTAGTCGGGCCGGTGCAGGTAAATCCTCTTTATTTCCGTGGCCCGCCTGCTTCCATTCAGAGTCCTCCCCTTGCCAGTGTGAATCGCTCTAATCCTCCATTTCCCATTTTCCATAGGCAGGATTGAACCACATGAGAATACCCGGTCAGGTTCGCACTCGAGCTTTCCCGACTCGCTAAATTCTCCTTCGGTCATAGTTACTCCGATCACCGTCTTGTCACATCTCGTAGCCCACATGGAGGAAATCTCAGACGCATTTAGAACACTCCTTTCCTTCGATCCGGAATCATCAATTCTGGTAACTTCCCACGTCATCCCGTCGTGTTCGAACATTTCTCCTCGGGAAATCTCTTCATCTTCATCAACCTCAATGTCAACGCGTGAGCTGCGATTCCCATCAGACAGCGTTGTCTTCACTTTGACTCCCCTTGGAGGTCTCAGGATTAGAGTATGTACATGTCCACATTCCAGGCATTTTACAAGAATGTCCTCGCCTCTACCCCTGTTTGCAGTCTTGATAATCCGATGTCCGGATTCTTCCGAGCATTCCGGACACTCCGCAATGTCCTCTTTGCCAACTCTGCTGTCACTCACAAATCTTCGCCCCCCGTCAACGTCTTGAATCCATCCACAAGCGATGATTGAAGACCCAAGCACCCGGGAAACCCCCATGCAAGACGGCGACGGAGGCTCCGGTCTTCCTCAGATGTCTGAATTGGGGATGATGCAACTTCTCCTTTCCGAGGACATAGAGAGGGGAAATGACGAGCCCCCCATTGCAGCAAGTATCGGCGAGCAGATGTTGCACATGGACATGACTCCACTGCCAAGATCAATCCGTTGTAGGATTAGGGACGTCTGTTCTCGAATCTCAACAAGAAACGCCATCCTTGTCGGTGGCGGCATCGGACATCTTTCAGCATGGCTATTCGATTTATGGTGTCCTGCCTCCAGCGATGGCAAGCCCTCTAAAACGAAACGCCCCGATACATTCCGAATAATAGAACCGGGAAATAGGTTTGGTGTCATAATAGATCGCCTAATTAGGAGATATGGCGCCGAATCCTGGTCTTCCGTAATTGCTCTTCCTTGGAACGAGGTCGCAGCCGAAGCAACCCCCATTATGGCGGCAAACGTTGCATTTCCTAGGAAGTCCCGAGGAGTAATTCTTCCAATGCCTCTGGATCTAGTGGTTATTGATTTGCCCGAGGATGAAAGGGCTGCAACCGCCTCTTCAGCATTCGACCTCCTCTCTCCCGGAGGGCTTGTTCTAGTTCAGGAGCCCAAAGTTCCAACCGGCGACGTGGGGGTTACTTCGAAAGGAGAAGAACCAACTCCTGCCCAGATCAAAGTTGAATCATTCAACCAGTGGATCAAACTAGTGACAGACGTTAATGACAACCACTCTTTGGGATTTGCAGAATTAACGGGGGGGACCTTGGTCGCACTAATCAAAGCAGACTCCTGACTTTCCAATGTTAGAAATCCCCTTTCAATCTCTAAAGCAGAAAAGGAGGAATCTCCGGGAAATGATCCGTTGGCACCTATCATCCGATCAATCCTTAGAACCCCATAACCATAGTATTCATCATGACCTTCCTGGCCCTCCATCATCTGTGAGTTCTCCATGATCAGCCCTTTGATGCTTTGAATCCCACCTCTTCCCTGCGAATTCTCTCTCTGCAGACTCTCTTCATGCTCTAGCAGCAGGGCGAGAGCCCCACTGACCCATGCCGTGGATGCCGAAGTGCCACTGGACCAGCCCCACCACGAACCCGAACCGCTCCCCTGTGACATCAGAACCGGAACCTCTTGCCCTGGTGAGACTAGCTCCGGCTTCTTGTCGGGATCATCCCTCGGTAGGATCGGATTTGGCCATAATCTCCCATTGTTATCCCCTTTGGAGCTTCCAGACCAAATGTCCCCATTTCTCGTAATTCCACCCACACAAATCACATCCTCCACAGAGCCCGGCGACTCCACATCCCCATCATCGTCCTCGCCATCGTTACCTGCAGCAGCTACGACGATGACCCCGCTGTCCAAAGCATCCTCTACAGATTGCTCAAGGGAGTCCGTGGTGAAGAACCCGGAACCTAGACCCTGCTCCCCCCCAAGGCTCAATGAAATAATATCTGCCCCCTCATCGACACACCAGTCAACCGAATCTGAGACAATTTGGTCATTGCCAACCCCATCTTGGTCGATTGCCTTGGCAACCAGGAGGTCCACGCCCCTTGCAATGCCCTCTAATCCTCCATCCGCCACAATAATGCCTGCCATTGCCGTGCCATGCCCTTCATCATCATACGGTTCTTGAACCTGATTTACTGCATCCTTCCACCCAATTAGTTGCAAGTGGTCCAAATCTGGGTGCCCGAGGTCTATCCCGGAGTCAACCACGCAGACCACCACTCCATCCCCATCTAGATTTTCAATATCATCCAGCCCAGTCATCTCTTTGTATTGCCAATCCCAGGAGAGGAGAGAGGGAGCCGGACCCCCTGGAGTAAGGCTACCGCTGTCGTTCCAAAGAAATAGTAATCCCACTGACGATGCTAGGAAAAGAATTAGCGCCGAACAAATAACTACCAAAGTTCCCAAGGCATCTTTGGAAGTCTGTCCAGATTCAACCATCTGGCCGTTGTTTTCCCCAATGCCCTCGTCAGATTCGTTCACCAGACCTCAACCCTTCCGAAATGACTCCTAACCGGGGTGCTAGTTCCGCAGTTTGCACAAACCACTCTAGTTGAAATTCTAGAATTGCACTTTTCACACTCGGACCCAGGTATTCCTTTCCCCATACATCCAGCCTTGTCGCATGGGGTGGTTATTTCACCTTCTTTTGACTTCAGGGCCGTAGTCTGTTGGTTACATACGGGGCATTTACCCTGCTCGACCCTCATCTTAGGGATTGCCTCACCAGCTACTTCCCTTGCCCTATATGTCTGAATCCTTTCTTCCGAATCACCTAGCATAAACTGTGGAAACCAGACGACTGCTAGGAAAAGAACCATCGCGATGAAACCGGTAACAAAGTGAGAGAAAACTAGGAGGTAACTGAATTCCAATTCCCCTGGTGTGGGTGAAATTGCGTGAGCCCCAAACCACGAACTCGAATTAAGTAGGGCAATCCAAACAATGATCCCAATGCTCCAAGCTACCATGCTATGATCCTTCCACGCCCTTTCGAATACTCTCGGATCCGGATGTGCGTGCCTCTCCTGAACATGCACGTCTCTAGTTTCCAATACAGCCCTCTTCACCACAAAATTTGCCAGGAACAACGTCACTAAGTTTGCCACAATGACCCAAGTCCAACCCATCAGTTCGGTATCCATAGGGAAACTCGGAGAGTCCGCATGAGCTTTGATAAATCCGAATTGAATGAATCCCATTCCTATTACCAAGTAGACCGTATTCTCTCTCATGATTGGGTAATTTGTCAGTATTGAACCCAAAGTGCCAATCCAGCAGAGAATGGAAAGCAGAGATAGTATCAGAGACAACTCGTCGATGTGTAGGAAACCACTGTCATCGCCAAGAATGCCCCACCTATTGTACTCCCCACCTCCAGATAGTTCGCCAATCCCAATATCCCAAGACCCCAATATGAACCCACACAATGCTAGGCCAATCACCGTCGCCTCTTTCGCACCCCAGAATTTTCGAATCAGGAGGAGGTTGTAGGATATCTCGCAAATTATCTCATCTAAAGGACTAAGTCGGGGGTTTATTGAACCGAATCTCTTTTTCGGGATGAAATCGCTAAGTCTTGCCATATCGCTGAGGGCGGTGGTGCTGACAATTGATGCTGGTTCGCCGACCGAGCTCCCCTCTTTGGGTTCCATCATTAGGCCTCTGGGGGTAATTCCCCAATAAGCCCCCCGCTAACTGTTTACTCAAATCACACAACTATGCCTTGTTAGGTGGCGCCGAGGGCGAGATTTGAACTCGCGAGGGAAAGATCCCACGGGCTTTCCAGGCCCGCGCAATACCGGGCTATGCGACCTCGGCTGGCTTGGCGCAGCCGCCCTGCCGTTTTCACAATGACGTTCCTATATCCAGTAATTATGTCGTCATTCCGCCACGGTTAAACAGACCACGCGGGTCGTCACCGCGTTGCCACTGTGGCTTAGAGGTATAGCGTCGCCTTGGTAAGGCGAAGGTCGGGGGTTCAATTCCCCCCAGTGGCTCCATTGGAAAATCCAATTGTGATATCGCATTTTCTCATCTATTGGACGTACCGGGGGAATATTTTCAGTCGAATGACAGATTAATTGATAACGCATTAGAGTACCAGTCGAGATATGACCAGAAGCCGAACCAGACTTGCCATTGTATTGTCATTACTGATGCTCGTCACTCCCATGACAGGCGCAATCGTCTCTCCTTGGGACGGACCCGACGTCATCAATAGTGATGGCGATCCTACCGTCGTGACCGCATTCGAAGTTCCCGGAAACGCCACAGTCATGGATGGATGGCTCCACGTGACAAATACTCCCCTGTCGTCATCCTCAAAGGGTGCAATATCATGGAACGAGGACGATTTCAATTCTGGATACCCGTCTGGTACTGAGATTGATGACAATGGTAACTTAGTGTTGCAAGATGATGGTACTCGTTCCAATGTCAGTAACTTCGACGTGGGGGAAATTGAGGTTTCACTTAGTTCAGTATACACTTACTCTCCTGGATGGAGGGCAGTCTACCAAAAGGTGGATGCCACCAATATCGCTGATTGTGGAGGTAATGATGGCTCATACATCATCCATGGAATGGATAACGACTTCGACCAATCACTAGATTCTGACGAGATCATAGGGACACTCTACTACTGTGAGACCTTTGCCAATGGGGACCAGATTTCTTCACTCACGATAGACAATCCCGGGAGTGGTTACATTGCAGCTAATCTTTCTGCAACCGGGGGAGGAGGTTCCGGATTCTCTGGTACCTACGAAATCAGCACAGGTATAGGGAGCATCACTGTGAACAACGGGGGTTCTGGATACGGGACAGGAGACCAGGTTCAGATTAACACCAATGGGGACGGAACAGGTGCAGCAGCTTCTGTAGGGATAGTCAGTGGAAGCGGGGAGATTCTGTCAATGGTAGTTGATGCTGCAGGTTCCGGCTACCAATCCACCGACAGCATCAACATCGGGGTCGCCAATGGAAGCGGGGCTTCGTTGTCTGCAAACCTGTTCAGCACGGGCATTGTCGACTCGACCACAATTGTAAATTCTGGTAACAACTACACGTCAACACCTACAATCGTCATCAGTGATTCTGGGGGTTCCGGAGCCCAAATTTCGGCTACTCTCGGCGCCTACTATGAATACGAAATTGACGTTAGTTCAGAATCCCATGGCGCAAACTGCCCTCGTGCAGGGCTCAAGATAGAGGCAGGACTCGACCTCAACAATAACAGGAATCTCGACTCTTCAGAGATAATGAACACCACTTATCTCTGCCATCAGGACAAACTCTGGCAGGCCACGACATTCATGGATCTGAATGGCAGCCTCTACGGTAGTGAACAGACGCTTGCGCACGGAGTCGTCCCATCCTCCTCATTTCAAGGAATAGTTTCGGCAGGGACACTCCCTGGTCAGCCCGTTCCAGCAGGGACCTCAGGGCACCTCCTCCTTCCAACTTCAAACGTCCCCCGAGACATATACATCAATGGCTATTTCCTCACCTTCAACCACTGGTACCACTTGGATAGCACTCCCTCCGGGGATGGGGACGGCGCATGGGTGGAATATCGTCTGAAATCCAACAATAGCTGGGGTAATTGGACATACGTGGAACCCCAAGGCGGGTATCCAAGCACTATGTCTTCCGATGCCCCTCTGCCCAATGGCGCAACCTCACCCACTCCCGTCTTCGCCTCTCCGACCCATAGTGGATGGGTCGAAAACAACTTCTCATTGTCGACTATCGATGGAATAGGCAATGCCGATAAGATTGATTTCAGATTCCAAATATGGACGCACCCGAACGCCACGACTGAGAGGCCGGGGTGGTTCTTGGACAACATAAGGATCAACAACGACGGCGTGAACGTCGGAGCGTGGCATCATGGATGCTACACCACAATTTCCATCTCGTGTACTTACTCTGCAAATGCCTATGGCGGTCTGGAACGTACGATTGATCTTTCTGGGACCAACTCTTCTTCTTCGATTGAACTAACAATGGAGTGGGATTTGGAAGGCTCCACCCTCGACAACGCTTGCGTCGAACTATCTCTAAATGGAAACACGTGGACAGATATCTCATCCACCACTAGCGACACCAGCACAGCTTGTGCAGCTAGATCAGGTGCCATACCTGGAACGGGTTACATGGCAGATAACGGCCAAACCTATACCGATCAGAGTGGAGATTTCCGTGAGGTCTCATTCGACATCCCATCGGGATTCCAAAACCAGTCTTCAGTGCACTTCAGAATAGTGGTCGACACCAGTGCCTTCACCAACTACGGCGGAAGCTACCCCTCAGACGCAAGGGAGGGGCTCACAGTAACCAAACTACGAGTTGTTGATGACGCAGGTAACGCCCTTTTCTCCGACGATATAACATCCTCCTCTACCATGTCTCATTCCGGACTCCCCGACCCAAACGGAAACCCCTCTCCAGACGACTGGACGTACTACACAATCCTCAGAGGCCCCCTCGCAACCTCTCATACCTTCGAAGACGCGACTTCGAATGCCCCCACAGTCAGTGACGCTCCCGGATGGACACGCTCCCAATCCGGCTCCTGTAGCAGCGATAGGTGTAAATTCACGCTAAACAAAGTCTCCCAGGGCTCGGGACCTCCCTCGGTGGCTTCTTTCCCGTATGCTTACGGAATCGGTTTCTCTGGCAATTATGATAATGGAATCAACGAGGCTAGACTAATCTCGCCCGTCTACGAAATCCCAATGAACGGCACCGCCCACCTCACATTTGACCACTGGTCCTGCGCCGAAGCCTCGTGGGATGGGGGCGCGGTATTCATCAAGGTCAACGGTGGCAATTGGCAGCATTTCGATCCCGGCTGGTACTCAAGTACCGCCTTCTCAGGCGCTGGGCACAATTTGGGTGGTATGGCCACCTTTTCAATGGACCACTGTACCGGAACTGGGACTTCAACCAGTCAGATGACCAATCTAATGGCCAATCTGGATTCTTACAAAGGAGACTCTCTGAGGTTCAAGTTCGCATTCGGCTCCGACGCAAGCGTCCAACGACCTGGATGGTTCATCGACAACGCCGGCGTACAGATTTCTAACTACGGCACTCCCGGTAGTTGGATTAGCCCGACAATTTCCATGGGGTCTCTTAGGGACTTCAACCATGGATTCGCGGACATTGAGGCCAATGTGAATGAGGGTGGTTGGATTCGAGGGTCCATCATCGAGTCGAGCACAGGAAACGCGATTTCCGGCTTCACCAACCTGTCTTTCCCTTTCAGCCTAGCTGGAATCGACTCCGAGCAGCACCCCTATGTCCGGCTAAAGGTCCTGATGGGATCCGACAATCCCGAGATTTCCCCACAACTGGGAGCGGTGCATATCGGTGCCAAAAGAATCCTTAGTGCTGGCTCAGGCTATAACGGATGGGAATTCAGCACTGGAGTCGAAGTCATCGATGGTCTGCTAAACGCCACCGTGATAACTGGAACAATTACTTCCGATTTCGTATTTTCATCAAGGCCCATCAGATCACTAACGCTTGGCGGGAATATCTCTAGCGGAGTTTCAGTCACCATCAGCGATCACATGGGTAACCCAGTGGGGACGATGACCAAAGGCAACAAGATCGAGTTTTCGAATGCAGTCTTTGGCTACGCCGTTTCAGTATCCCTCCCCACCAATGCATGGATAGACGTCATGCGGATTTCCCCCGCATTCTCCGACCCGGCATCCAATCCCTCCATAGACGTCCTAAACGACGGTACAGCAGAATGGTCTTTTCCAATTAGCGACCCCCTCTCCCAATTTGGTTACGGGCACGTCGGATGGCAGTCCCTGTTGACTCACTCAGGAGGAAACTCCAGGAGCGTCACCCTGAATCTGGATGGGACAACCGCTGGGACATTTAGCATCATGATTCCCTCTTCAGCAGCCGTGTCTTCGGGAATGATTTCTGTATACCCGGGTGACGGCGGCTTCGCCTCTCCTGTGACAATTTCGGTCGCCGGCGCAACGATATCCGGCGGGATCGACGAATCCCCGTTCCTGAGCGCCCTCAGCCCCGGGCAGTTATCTGGTATCAGCCTACTGAGCACCACACACACCGACTCGCAGAATTCTAGGGACTGGTTGGAAGTACCCGTGGAGGTTTCATCATCCTCGGCACAGACCATTTCCGTCTCAACTATTGGAATCGGATATCTGATTTTCGAGAACGTTTCCGGGCTAGGCCCAACCATTGCGACTTATCATGTCGCTCATTCTGACGATGACCCCCCGCCTGAAGAAATCTCCATACCACTGAGCATGACTTCTGACTATGGCTCGATATCCATCGATGGCTCATTGATTTACGACTATCTGTTCGTCAACCGTCCATTTTCGGTTCCCAACACGCTCTATCCCGATGGTCAGACAATCGAGGTCATCACTAGCCACCATCACCTGTATGACAACTCCAACATGGCCGAAATCACATTGACCGGAGAGGCTTCTGACGGCAAGACAACAATCGGATTCGAGGTACAGAACAGTGCGGACGAGCTCTGGGGGGACGGCACTTATCCAATTTCGTTCACCCAGACTTCTGGTAGCGGCGTCGTTCCACTCGACACAGCCGCTAGCTACATCGAAGAGGTACTCCACTCAGACGGGTACACAGACATTGTAGTCCACTGGATTTTCAACGTCGGATGGGGCTTAGATGACGTCGACAGCATTCTTTGGTCCGCGAGAGCAAATGACAACAACGGAGAAACGATTTGGCCATCATCCACGCAGAGTGGGCGGTCTGGGGCCAATGCCGTTGAAAATGACCTCCAAATCGACTTCTTCGAGGTCCGAGATGAAAGCAACCGACTAATCTCCAATATCTATGACACATTGCTCTACCCCTTCCCCATACTAGAGGGGGGTAATCTGAACATCAGTGGGACCGTTCGATTCCAAGACTCCGACAACGTCCGACCCCAATCTTCAGACTTCTCCGTGGCATTGAATCTCTCAGGTGCAATTTACCAATTGCAGAGTGGAGAGGGGGGCTCATTCTCGGGAGTCATTGCATCACCCTCGGGGGTCAGTGAAATGACACTGTCCCCGATTATGCTGAGCGTTGGCCCACCCGGATTCCAAGCCGATGACACTTCAGGGCAATTGACAGCCGTCGAGGTAGTTGTAGACACGAATCCGCCTGTGGCTGGACCCCTGGAGGTCCAAACACCAATCGGCCTCCAATTTGTGGATGGGATGGTAATCGATCCTACTATTCTATTCTCACCTTACGTCACCATTTCTGAAGAAGAGGCGAGAGGGGACTCGCTGACACTGAGGTATTGGAGAACTGGGATCGATGACCAAAATGAGGATGGAATTGCGGACGAGAACGAGTACCAGTCCCAACATAGGGATCTCAGTGTAGGACTTACCGGCCAGCAACAAATCCAATTCAGTGGCATCGACGTCTCCTCATTGGACAACGACTTGATTCACTTGTATCTCGAAGGCACCGATTGGGCCGGCCTTTCTTACCAGGACGGGGGAACAGGCGGAGGCCCCGGGGCTGAGAACTCATGGGCTTCAATAGTCGTGGCAGAGGACGTACCCGTGGACTTCGCGGGAGCCGGTCTGGGTACTGGCTCGGGAGCGAGCTCCACATTTGCACTGGACAGACAAACCCAAGACAGCATCGATTTCTATCTTCTTCCCAACAGGGAACATACGTTTTCCGTTAGGTTGGACGAGCCAAACGGATTCCACACGATAGATAATATCACCATCTTCCTCTGTGGGTACACCAGTGACCAAGGGATACTTTCCTACAGCCCATATTTGTCTACCCTTTGGGCCGACGAAGGTAGCATGGTTACCCCTGTCAGTGCCGCCACTGAGCAAATTACATCGACAGTAACCGAGCTAAGAGTAACGTTCACTCTGTCCTGGGATTATGAATTCGGGGAAGCCGACTTCGACTGCAAGCCCCGTGTCATAGTCGAGGACGGCCTGGATCAAATCGAGTCAGCCGTGCTAAGCTCCCTCGCATGGCGTCTAGACAATGTCCTATCCGCCGTTCCCGAATCAACTGTTGACCTGACCCCGCCCCTGGTCAGCTCCGATGGCACGAACCTCTACTTGGGCCAGGGGGATGAGTTCTCAGTTAACGGTGCTGTATACCACCAAGGTTCTGGTCAGAGGCTGTCGGATGCTACCGAGGGACTAACAGCCTCACTGTCGATAATCTATGGCAGTGGAACCTATGAGTCTTCTTCGCCAGTGGAGTCGAATGGCAACTTCACAATTTCTCTGAGGTTGCCTGACTTCCCACCGGTGGAACCTACAATGGCGATTACGACGTCCCTAGCCAACACACCAGGAAACTCGTACTCCATAGGGAACGCGGATGCCTCGATCACAGTAGATACCAAGTCTCCAACGGCACTCTTCAATCTGAACGACTTCCCCGACTCATCTCTGACAACCATTGAAACCAATACCATCGAAAGTGTCGATGTTACGATTACCATCATCGAGGAGATTGGAATGTTCGATGGCCCTCTCGAGGTGACATGGGAATACGTTAGGGACGGCCAACCCTTAGCTGGAACCCAGGACACGGGGGAACTTGCGTGGATTTCCACTCAAGGAGACAAGCATATCTACCAAGGAACGCTGGACTTCTCCCCTGCAGTATCGCAAATGCTGTTCGAGGAGGGGGACAAGATGTCCTTCTGGATCACATCGACCGATAAGGCCGCCAACACCGTCATTGGATTGGGTGGTCCGGATAATCCCAGAGTGCCATCTGTCCGGATTGTCGAGTTCCTCGGGCAATATACCCGTGAAGTAGTATCCCCAACCAAAAACCCATATGTGGGCGAGACACTCACAATTGTGTCATACTGGGAGAATCCTGGAAAACTAGAGGGGACACTTTCAGTTGGTCTCTACGAGCAAAAGTCGGACGGAAGCTGGCAACCCTCCATCTCCACCCTTCTCCAGGGCCCGGAGGAGATCTATTTGCCTCCCGGAAGCTCTAGCATCAAAGCCACATTCGAGTATCAGACATGGCAAGAAGGCCAACCTGTCTTGGTATTGGTGATAGGCGAAGACTTTGGGAATGAAAACTACCAGAATGTAGAGATTAGCGGTATCCAAGTCACTACTGCCGAATCAGTCGACGGCTCCGGCCAGGGCACGGTGTGGCTTGCCGGGGCCCTGATACTGGTGATTTCCTTGATGGGTGTCGCCTTCTATGTAATTAGAAGGGGTGGGGAGGACTACTACTACGAGGAAGATTGGGAAGAAGGCGAAGGTTAGGGATGGAATTTTCGAAATCCTTTCCTTTCGCCCCTGCACCAGCCATTACTAACTGCCTTCTTTATAGGCCATAGGCAAAACCTGCCTACGAGGAAGAGATTCCTCGTGATGGGATGCGCGTATGTCTGAGAAGCAGAGTGTGGATGAAATCAGAAATGAGCTTGAGGAACTAAGGGCATTGGTTAACACCTTGCTTACTATAATTATGGAAGAGGCTGATGGGGTTCAGTCTGGCTCCGCCCAGGCATTCCAACCCCTGCCGAAGCGCGGATACTCGATGTAGTCCGTGACAACCTTCCCCTATAGTTCAATAGAACTCGCAGTTTCGGGGCTCCATGGCAGTGAAGGGGACAAGTAATGAGACATGGTTGCTAGGTGGGGCCGTCATAGTGACGGTAGCTTTCCTAGTCGTAGCGCTCTTCAATCCGGGTGCATTTGATCCCGAACCCGACTGGGAAGTGTCTGATGGATGCTTGGGCGGCCTTCAGAGGAATGACGAAGGAGAACTGGTGCATGCGGAATCAAAAATTGCTAAGCACTATCATCCGAGTCTGCGAATAATCATGAACGGCCAGAATTTCCCGATTGATGCAAATACGGGTGTAGATCAGCCTGGCTGTCGTGAGGGGATGAGGTGGATACACGTGCACTCTGCTGCAGAAGGGACGGGGTTCACTACGTTGCACATTGAGACCCCTTCAGCGATGAACGTCCCTCTTGGGTCTTTCTTCGAGGTTTGGGGCATGGAGGGAGGGCCCACTCTGGATGGAGACCGGAATTTCGACATCAATAGAAATGGGGTTTCAGATTGGGAGGAGTACAACATCAGCATGACGGTCGACGGCGAGCCCAATGAGAAGTTCGAGAGTTTCATCATGGGGTACCCTGATCAGGATGGTGCTAAGATCGAGTTGATATTTACTTCGAAGTAACCCTCACTAGCCCTTGATTACAATCAGCGGCCTTAGTCTCGCCACTGGTCTAGCGAGGCCTGCTTTCTCGGTGAGACTAATCACATCATCCACGTCTTTGTAGGCATCAGGGGCCTCTTCTGAGAGGTACTTCTCATGAGTCTCGTATATTGCAACACCTTTCTCGGACAGCTCTCTTTTCACAGCAGCCCCGTCTATCTTCTTTCTGGCCTCTGTTCTTGACATGGCCCTTCCGGCACCGTGGCAAGATGAGCCGAACGCTCGATTGCTCCCGTTAGACGGACCGGCCATGACGTATGATGCAGTACCCATGTCCCCTGGAACAAGTACAGGTTGCCCGATTCCGGAGAAATCCCCAGAAAGCTCCTTGTTGTCCCCTCCGAATGCTCTGGTCGCACCCTTCCTGTGTACGCAGCATGTGCAGGAAGACCCATGAACTTCGTGTTCCTCAACACGTGCAATGTTGTGGCATACGTCGTACACGACCCCAACATCTACCTCTGTGCCCATATGGGCTTGGAGCGCCCTTCTCAGGTGTTGGGTTACACTGCTCCTATTCGCAAAGGCATAATTCCCCGCGGCCTTCATCGCATTGAAGTACGACTCCCCTTCCTTGGAGAAGAAGGGAGCGGAGGCCAGTTGAGGGTCAGCAATAGAGATCCCCCACTCCTCGGACCTCCATCTGCCATCCGACTTGCGGAACCTGCCTTCTAGGCTCTTGACGTGCTCTGAGCACACTTGGTAACCCAATCCTCTGGAACCTGTGTGGATCATCGCAGTCAGCCTCCCCTCTTCCAATCCAAAGCTCCTCGCAGCCCTCTGATCCAAAATCCTGTCAACGACTTGGATCTCAAGAAAGTGATTTCCCCTGCCTATTGAACCGAGAGCCGACAAACCCCTCCTCTTTGCTATCTCGGAGATGCTTCCCGAATCTCCCTCCAATCTCCCATTCATCTCCATTCTCTCAAGGTCTTCATCATGTCCTAGGCCAATATCGGCAGCAGCCTTTGCGCCCTCTGCCAGAATATCGTTGAGTTCGTTGGAAGAAAGGGTGTAACCACTCTTACCAGACTCCCCAGCGGGTACTCTGGCCTTCAGTCGGTTTCCGAATTCTTTATTGCCGCTTCCTGATTTTTTCCTAGTCAAGTGCCTCAAGTCCCCGATTCCAAGATCTATTGAGCAAAGTCGGACTCCACAATTGATATCGAACCCAACTCCTCCCGGTGAGATGACGCCACCGTTTTCTATGTCAGTTGCCACGACTCCCCCTATTGGGAAACCATATCCTTGATGGAAGTCCGCCATCCCCCAAGCATCACCTACAATGCCGGGCATCGAGGCAGTGTTGGTTAGTTGTTCCAAAGACTTGTCATCGCTCTTCATTAAATGCTCTTCATTTGCTACAATTACGGCATCCACCAACATCTCACCGCGCTTTTTGATTCGCATCAGAGACTCCCCGTCGTCTTCGATAATCCGTTTCCAGTCCTGCATCCTAGTTCCACTGGGAAACATTCTCCTTTCAACACACCGGGATAAATTCCCACATTGATTTCAAGACCAATGGGCCATAGGGGGGGCTGGAGAGGCACTGATTGACCTTTGGCGAGATCGAAATTCCGTTCTGGCACGAGTCCGGGCATTCCTGCAAGTCGTGCACGATCACAGGTGCTAGATTCTGGACTAGAGACGAAAACAGGACAACATGCGGGGACTCGTCCGAAGATCCATACACTTTCATCGGAAACCCCATTATTGCTGGTTTCCCGATGAAGGGAAAGAAGTTGAAAGACGAGATGAGGGAGTCTTTCTTGGCATTCTTCGAATCCCGAGGCCATACTAGAGTTGACCCATACCCAATCATTGCCAGGTGGAGGGACGACATTCACCTCACAATTGCTAGCATTGCCGATTTTCAACCTCATGTAACTAGTGGACTTGTTCCTCCTCCTGCTAACCCATTGAGTATTAGCCAGCCTTGCATCAGGTTAACTGATGTCGCAGCAGTGGGCCGTTCTGGAAGGCATCTTTCCACCTTCGAGATGATGGCACACCATGCATTCAACAAACCCGCAGATGGTTCAGTCGTCTATTGGATTGATCAGTGTGTTCGTTATTGTGATGAGATGCTCGTCGACTCATTTGGTATCGACCCCAAGGAGATAACCTACGTCGAGAATCCCTGGTCTGGCGGAGGAAACGCTGGACCCGCTCTAGAGGTAATAGTGGGGGGACTCGAGCTCGCCACACTTGTTTTCATGAACCTTGAGGAACACGCAGAAGGCGACACTGAAATCAAGGGTCTCAGATACAGGGAAATGGACTTACAGATCATTGATACCGGATACGGGCTAGAGAGGTTCTGCTGGGCTGCATCTGGAACTCCAACAATTTACGAGGCGATTTACCCAGAGACGGTCTCCTGGCTAAAGGAAATTAGTAATTTTGATTCAATTGCAGAGTCGCTGGGCGATTCAATAGACATCAACACCCTCCTCGGCGAGATTTCTCGGCTCGCCGGAATTCTCAATATTGACGTCGGAACAAATGCAGACTCCTTGTACGATGAACTAATCCAGAGAATCTCTGAATCAGGGATGAATATTTCAAAGTCTAAGCTAAAGGATATCACCGAACCCCTTTCGTCAATTTATGCCATCCCAGATCATCTGCATGCCCTTTGCAATATGTTGGGGGACGGCTTAGTTCCAAGTAACACGAAGGCAGGGTATCTCGCCCGGATGCTAGCACGCAGGGTGTGCCGAATGAAGGACGACTTGGGCATAGAAGTCAGTTTGGAGGAACTCGGCGAAAACCACATTAAATCCCATATTGAGATGTCCCGATTTTCCCAATCCAGAGAAGGTATCCTACAAATCCTCAGAATTGAGGAGGCCCGATATCACGAGATGCTTCGCAAAGGAACGGCTGCTGTGAATACAGCTTTACAATCCGTCAACAAGGCATCAGAATCGGTCGACGACGAGATTCTTTTCCGACTAGCCGAGGAGAGGGGCCTGAATCCTGAGATGGTGATTTCAATTGCGCACGGTCTTGGCTGGGACAAACTAGCAGTTAGGGTGGGTCTTTCTGCGGATATGGCTGCAAGGAATGCCCAGATGACTAAGGCCGCGTCAAAGCCCCAAGAAATGTCCAAACTCCTGCCAACAAGTCTCCATGAGACCAGAACTGAATACTATGACGACTCATCAGCTACATTGTTCGAAGCAAGCGTCATCCATTGTCATGCACTCTCGGACGATGAGGTTGACGGAATGAATTTTTCTTCTGAGGTCCCAGATGTCCCTTCCCATGCCATAGCCCTCGATCGGACTCTTTTCTATCCAGAGGGCGGCGGTCAACTGGGCGACCAGGGAAAACTAGTCATTGATGGAAAAGACATCGCTGTTGTAGATACTAGGATGGAGGACGGTGTAATCATGCATCTTACAAAAGGGGGCATGGATGTCGGAAAACGGGTCAATGGCCACATCGACTGGAATAGGAGGAAGCAGTTGATGGACCATCACACTGCAATCCATATCGTTGGTGGTGCCGCTAGAGAGGTCTTGGGCCCACACATCTGGCAGGCGGGATCAAACAAAGGTGCCAAATATGCCCGATTGGACATCACTCACTTTTCTAGGATTTCTAGGGATCAGTTGGACATTATTGAGGATCGGGCCAACCAAATCATCGAAAGTGAAACCAAAATCGAGAAGGTGATATTGGATAGGGCAGAAGCCGATTCCAGATTTGGCTTCGAGATATACCAGGGCGGACCGCCTAAGCATGAAATTATCAGAGTAATAAAAATTGGAGAATTTGACGTACAGGCATGTGGGGGTACTCACCATGACTCCACCGGTTCAGTTGAGGAAATTCGCATAACCCGTTCCAGTCAGGTACAAGACGGGGTGGAGCGTCTGCAGGTCGTGGCAGGGGACACGGCTAGGGAGCATGCCCGAAATCAGGAGAGACTGCTGATTGAAACATCCGAGATAATTGGCGTGCAACCAGACGAACTTCCACGGTCAGTCGCTAGATTCTTCGACGAGTGGAAATCCCAGCAGAAGAGGATAGAATCTCTGGAAGCGGAGGTTATCCGCCTGAGGGCCAGCGGAGGTGGTGACGAGGCAATTGAGAAGGAGGGGATCCGGTATGTTGTGATGGAATCCGGCGGAGATTCCAAGCAGATGATGGGGATGCTGAGTGAACTGACTCGAGACCCCTCAAAGCCCACTTTGGCAGTTCTTGGAAGCCGAGAAGGCGGAGGATTCTTGGTCGTGGCTTGCACCGAGGGTTCAATAGCCGAAGAAAGACATAACGCCATCGATATTCTGCGGGGCATATCGCCCCATATTTCTGGAGGCGGAGGGGGGCGTCCCACAATGGCCCAAGGCGGAGGCACTAATCCCGATGGAATCCCTGCAGCGCTTGAAGCGGCACGTGCCTTGTTGGGCGTCTAACCATACCGTCGAATTGATGTCCAATCATCAATACGGCCATTCATGACCGAGATGATGGACGTCAGTCAACGGGCTTCTTCAATGGAGTATGCAATCCGTGACGTGGTCGTTCCAGCAATCAAGCTTGAGGCACAGGGTCATGAGATAATCCGTCTTAATATCGGAGATCCACTTGCATATCCCGGCCTTCCAACGCCCAATCACATGATTAACGCCTTCAAGTCAGCCTTGGAACGTCAGGACAACGGTTACGGGCCATCGTATGGGATACCTGAACTTAGGGAGGCAATTGCAGAGTCCGAGAGAAAAAAGGGATGGACATGCTACTCCGATGATGTATACGTCACTCATGGCGTAACCGAGGCATTGCAGATTATTTTTGCATCCTTCCTAAGCGAGGGGGACAAAATCCTGGCCCCTGGCCCCCATTATCCGCCATACATGGCATTTCCTCAGATGTTCGGTGCCAAGACAATTGAATATCGATTGGATCCAACTGACGGTTGGAGGATCGATCTTGACGATATTCGTTCTAAGATGGATGAAAACGTAAGACTTCTAGTACTAATCAACCCGAACAACCCCACTGGAAACGTCGCTACTTCCAATGAGATAGACTCGCTAGTCCAAATTGCGAGTGAATGGCCAAAGTGCGCAATTATTGCTGACGAGATATACGATGGGCTGGACTTCACGGAGCAGTTCGTGTCTGTGGCATCCCGATCTAAAGATGTACCAGTGATTTCTCTTAATGGAGTCTCAAAGGTGTTCTTTGCCCCTGGTTGGAGGGTGGGTTACATGGCGTGGCATGATCCGCAGGGCTCCCTTGCCCTAGTCCGCGATGGGGCTGAGAGAATGCTCAGGAGCAGACTCTGTGCCTCCACTCCAGCTCAACACGGGTTCCTTGCCGGCCTAGTTGATGGAACTGCTTGGTTGGAAGGACACAGGGAGGTAATCAAACAAAGACTCGACTACTCACTTAGCCGAATTCAGGCCATTGACGGACTTGATTGCCAGAAGCCGGGTGGGGCCTTCTACCTGTTCGTAAAAATCACTGATGACCACTTGGCCTCCGATGACAAGAAATTTGTTCTCGATATCCTTCATGAGAAGCATGTTCTCCTTGTACATGGCTCAGGTTTTTCTCCCGATTTCGGTCAAGGGCATTTTCGGATGGTCTGTCTCTCAGATTTAGACGAGTTAGCTACTGCATTCGACAGGATAGATTCATTCATCAGGGAGAGAAGAGAAAGTACTCCCAAGTAATGCCAATCTGAAACAGTTCTTACGTACAATCTCCATGAATCATTATAGCCGAACCCAAATTGCACAACACGCCCTCTACGAGGGCGGGGTACTTTGATGGCACTCTCCCATAATCAATACGCCGTTGCTGCAATCGCTGCGACTCTATGCCTCGCAGGCCTCTACACGGTTGTGGGGGCGGGGCTCTCAAGCACTGACTCTGGTGGTTTTGAGTCTGCCATCGAGGACGTTGACCTTGGTTCTGATGGAACACCCAGGGACTGTCCCCCAGATGTTCCCCAAGTCGGATGTGACTGGGATGGCGATGGGATTGCTGATCGCATGGAGAATACCCTCTATGGGACTAATTGGCAGGAGGCCGATACTGATGGGGACGGGCTTGATGATGGCTGGGAGATTGAGAACGGCCTAGATCCATTGGACACGGGCGAACCCTGCATTTCAATCGGCGAAGGACTGACCGAGATAGAGTGCGAAGAGATACAAATTAACAGCGTGGATACTGAACAAGAGACAGGAGAGCAGAACGAGACATTCCCCAACCCCGATAACGGGCCTCTTGGAGATCCAGACAGGGATGGTCTGACGAACCTCGATGAGTCCGCACTTGGCACAAATCCTAGATTGAAGGATACTGATGGAGATGGCCTCAATGACCGGTGGGAGTCGGCCCACATGCATGACGTAACCACTCCGTCCGGAGTTGTAACGCTCCTTGATCCACTTGATGGAAACTGGAATTGCCCACTCCTGACACCCGAGAGGCAGGCTGAGATCAGGCTTGATATTGGAGAGGAATTGTGGGAAGAGATGGGGACCCAGTTCGGACACTCATGTGATGCAATCCTGGATCTAGAGCAACCCGAGCCAGATTCCCTCAGGAACTATGTCGAGGAGAGATACGACACAAATCCACTGGATGAGGATAGTGATGGCGACCTTATTGACGATCGATATGAGATAGCGTTTGGCCCGATAAACCTGGGCGTCCATTGTGGGCGACCGGTTTTTGGAATCCTAACTATTGAAGCCCCTTACACTAGCCTGATGTCCGGTCACGGCGATCTTGACTGGTTTGAGCAGGATATGGATGGTGATGGGAGGCTGAATGGCCCTGGAGATTGGGATTCTGATGGGGACGGAATGCCAGATGGCTTTGAGTACTGTTACAACTCTCTACTCAACCCTGCAAACTCAACAGATGCCTACGGTGACAATGATGATGACGGGCTAAACAACATTGAAGAGTTCGAGGTATCATACACCTGGGGCGCTTCCAATTTCACTGATCCACTGGACTGGGACACCGACAATGATGGCATGCCCGATGGATGGGAACATCTGAGTGGAATCCACCCCAACGATGGAAGCAATGCTGACGAGGACCCAGACTTCGATGGGTATGATGCCGACGGCGATGGGGCTGTAACATACAAGGATATGATTGGGGCCTCAACAATAGAGAGGATTGACGTTAAACCCGGGGACTACGTGCAAGTAAATAGGACGATATTATGGGTTAGGACAGTTGTTGACAGCAACTACGTCAACATTCCAGTCAAAACAGAAACAACAGGATGGGTTTACCACATCAACGTTGAACCAGGCGATGAGGTTACCAGTCGGTTGCAGAATCTCGTTACGGTCGTAGAGCAACATGAGAGATTTACAAATTTGGATGAGTACAATGCAAGGGACCGAGACGGAGACGGTGTAGTCGACGGCCGTTCAACGGATCCATTGGAAAAAGATACGGACCAAGATGGGCTGATTGACGGAATCGAAGTCATCGGATGGAAGATCCGGATAGTTGACTTCGGGGTGCGGGAGGTAATTGTTAGAAGCGACCCCGGCGCCTACGACACGGACAGAGACGGGCTGTCTGACGCTGTAGAATACTACGAGACGTTCACCAATACAACCGACAGGGATACCGACAACGATGGCCTCGAAGACTACCGGGAGGCAGTTGACGGCCATCCGTGGTACGACAACGGCACACTTCTCTACTACTTCACAAATGCTTCAGCATTTGACACCGACAACGACGGCTTGGAGGATGGCGAGGAGGTCATTGATGGCAATGACCTGTTTGTCACGCATGCCAATAATGCCGATACCGACAACGATGGCCTAAACGACGGCGGGGAAGTCCTCTATGTACCCCGCCCATGGCAAGGGGCAACCAACCCCCTGATCAATGATACTGACCTCGATGGGCAACCCGATGGATGGGAGATGCAAGTTTTCTCGGTCCAACAGAACACGAATAGCCACAGTCTCTGGGTTACCACTTCTAATTGGCTCCCACCCGGATGCGACTCAATGGTCGACTGCGGGCGTGGCCCCGGGGGTTGGGTCTGGGTGAATTACGTCAGCGGCTTCTCAACTTCAGGCGATAGGAACGATGATGGCATCATGGACCCCCAATACTTCTTGCATGAGATGAACCTCACTGGGTTCACTATTCCCGAAGGTGGACGCTGGGCATTGGACCCGTCATTTGGGTCTCCAATCGACTCAATATTTGATATCGACAACGACTCCTTGCAGAACTCTATGGAAGCACCGGACCGATGGGATACCAATCCCGTAGATGATGACTCTGATGGGGACAATCTTCCCGATGGCTGGGAGGTTATGTTTTCCGAAGAGGCCCTCAGATTGGGTCTTGTCGATAACAACTCACTCGATGCACTAGGTTCCAGGGGGCCAATGGATCCACGGATGCCCGACTCTGACCTAGATGGGATAAATGATGGCAATGAGGACCTAGATGACGATGGCCTAAATAGGACCATTCTGATGTACAGGTATTGTCCCGGTTGGGATGATCCACAGGACTTTGAGTGTCATATAGATCCGTTTGGAGCGGGCTCTGACTTCTATGATGATCTTGAGAACTACACAAATTTCGAGGAATTCCAGAACGGAACCAATCCCATATCAAACGACACCGATGGAGACAAATGGAACGATGGCTCAGAGGTGTACCATCAAGATCAGGATGGTGATGACATGTGGGCAGGATGGGAATATTACTTCGGATTTGACCCCCATGATCCTACCGATTCAATGATTGACTCCGACGGTGATGGCTATGTCAACAAATGTGAGAGCAAGTGGAATACGAACCCGAAGGACCCCATTAGCTACCCATCCCAAGGGGAACTCTGCAACAACTACAATTAGCTCAGGTTAGAGGAAACTTGACTAATCCACGTTGAACTTCTGGTATACTTCGTTTGTTGTCATGCTTACTCTGATGAATGTAGTGCACTTGGGCAGGTCTTTGATCCTCCTTGCCCCCACATACGAGCAGGCCGAACGAAGACCACCTTGGATAGATTGCACCGTCGTCTCCAGCGCACCCCTATATGGGACCCTGACCTCTTTCCCCTCTGGTGCGCGATGTTTTGCAACCTCCCCGTAATGCCTCTCCATTGCCTTTGATGACGACATCCCATGGAACGACTTGTAGGTCGAACCATCTTCGCCCTCGATAATCTCGCCACCTGACTCGTCGTGACCTGCCAACATTCCTCCAAGCATTACAAAGTCAGCTCCAGCTGCAAATGCCTTGGCCACATCCCCCGGAGAAGAGCATCCCCCATCCGACATAACATGCCCATTAAGGCCATGAGCAGCATCAGCACATTCTGCTATCGCTGACAGTTGCGGATATCCTACACCGGCCACTTTCCTTGTAGTGCATACCGAACCCGGGCCAATCCCAACTTTGACTATGTCCGCACCTTCAAGGATTAGTGCCTCAGTCATCTCTCTTGTTGCAACGTTTCCAGCAACTATTATCTTGTCCGGAAAAGCCTCCCTTACCCTTCTTACAAATTTTAGGAATACCTCCCTGTATCCATTCGCTACATCTATGCAAATCATCTTCAGACTCTCGTTTGTAGCCATCTTCCTATTAAGAAGCTCAAAGCTTTCCTCGGTCGAGCCGCACGTGACTGACAGAAATTCAGGATCGACGCCATCTTTCCATGCCTCTGAAAATTCTCTGGTGGAGTAGAATTTCTGTGTGCAAGTCAACATTTTATGCTCCTGTAGGACCATGGCAATCGAAAATAGCCCAGTAGTGTCCATGTTTGCGGCAACTATGGGGATCCCTTCCCATTTCTGTTCTGTATGCCTAAATCTGAACTCCCTGACCAGGTCCACATCGGATCTAGAAACCAGTGTACTCCGCTTTGGCCGTATCAGAACATCATCAAAGGTCAGTTTCATATCTCTCTCTAAACGCATTCAGACCTTACTTTTCCAATGAAGGAGCACTTAAGACTGTTCTGAGTGTGCTCACTAGTCAATTTGGTGCTCGTGCCGGGATTTGAACCCGGGTCGACGGATCGAGAGTCCGTCATGATGGACCGAACTACACTACACGAGCGTTGCGTTAGGCGAATCGTCATTTGTATTTGAAAACGATGCAGATACTTGCAAGTATGATTTTCACTTTCACTTTCAGCCAGACCTCCTTTACTTCGGTTCATATGCAAACCGCCCATAATTCAACTCATGAAAGCAAGACTGAACACAAGCAATGACTTCCGATACAGGAAGAGGCCAGAGCCATGCAAGGTGGTTTCAATGGCTAGTTTGAGGAGAACAGGAAAGGGACATTCAAAGGCAAATAACAGCCCGATTGTCAATCACATGGGACTAATGGATGGGGGTGAATCGTGGCAGCCCTTCAGGCAAGCAATTCGCGTAGAGGTAAGCCCGAGTAGCTGGGCCGGCCTTCATTCCCGAGTATTATCGTCCCCCCAAGTAAAAGTGGAGGCGGCTTGAATGTCAAAAACCAGACGCCTGAGACGCGAGGTCCTTACTTTCCTCGGGGAAAAAGGAACAGCAAATACAGTAGAGATATTCGATCATCTGAATGAACGTTTTCGATGGGGGGCTACCATGAACCAAGTTGGAAACATTATGTCCAAGGACAATAGATTCTCCAAAATAGGCCAAGTCAGGGGTCCTTTTCGTGGCAGCGTCTACACGGTTTGCGTATGGGGGCTCGCACACCTTGAAGCCGCAACTCCAGTCACTCAGTAGGGAATACATCAAGTCCATCTCTTGACTTCAGCAACCGTGAGTCGGGGCAGCATATTGGCATCATGGGGGCTCCTCTTCAGGGCCGGAAACTCAGTCACCGGCATTTTTGGCGTTTTTCTGGGGGCAATCTTGGCCACGAGAGGTTTGCCAACAGGGGTTGATGCAGCAATAACCTCTCTCCATGCGTTCTCAGTGATGGCATTCATGTTTTCTTGGAATGCGTTGAACGATGTCCTGGATATCGATATTGATCGAGTCAACCATCCGAATCGCCCCCTTCCTTCGGGAAGGATTTCAATAACCGCTGCCAAAACTGGCGTCACTGTAACCGGTCTACTATCCCTAATCTCGATATTCAGCGCAGGATACATTGCGAGCTATGGAGGGATGGGTTTGGATAGCTGGCTCCCTGCTCCAATAATTTGGCTTGTAGCTCTATCCCTGCTAGTAAATTACGAATCTTCACATTCAGTCTTCCTAGGTTTGAAAGATAGGGGATTTTCCGGAAACATCGCAATCAGCTTGTCCGTGGGTCTAGTAATAATTTTCGGGGCAGCAGGAGTCTCTGACCCCTTTGATAGAAGGGCGATCTCAGTATTCTTGATTGGCTTCTTGTATAATCTAGCTAGGGAGATTGTGAAGGATATAGAGGATATGGGTGGTGACCGAGGAAGGACTACTTTGGCAATGTCTGCAGGCCCCGAGAAAGCTAGAATGGTCAGTTGGTTGATTCTCATGGCCACCTTGGTAGCCCTCCTGCTCCCATTTGCTCCGGTACTAGAAATATTCACTGATTGGCATGTGATTTTTATGATTCCCGCTGTTGTGTCTTTACTGATGGTTAAACCCAGATTATTCTCTTCAGAAGACCATTCTGCACAGATGATGATTAAACGATCAATGCAACTGGGACTAGCTTCATTTGTTGTAATTTCCCTAATGCCCGTCTAGCGCAATTCCCAATAGCTTCTCCAGGCTGCTTGATTACAAAGGTAGGTCAGAATTGACATCTGCGCCCACATCCTATTCTCGGCTTGGTCAAAAACCACACTGTTCGAAGAGTCAATTACCTGATCTGTTACTTCTTCCTCTCTATGGGCCGGAAGACAGTGCATGAAAATGAAGTCCTTGTCGGCTTTGGAAACTAGGGATTCGTTAATCTGGAATCCTTCGAACGCGCCCATCTTCCCACCAATGTGTTCCTCCCCCATTGAAACGAAAACATCGGTGTACACAACCCCAGCTCCAGAGACCGCTTCCACGGGATCATTTACCCCAACAATGCTAGAACCGCTCTTATTGGCAATTTCCATGGCCCTAGATATCACCGACTCATCAGGCTCGAAGCCCTTGGGGGTTGCAAATTTCATATCGCGCCCAAGAATCGCTGAACCAAGGATAAGGTCATGCAGTACGTTATTGCCATCTCCAACCCAAGCAACATGTCCATTGACTCTCTCCGATTTCTCAACGATTGTCATCATATCAGCAGCAGCCTGGCAAGGGTGGTGAAGATCGGAAAGTGCATTGATTACGGGAACTTTGGCGAATTTTGCAAGCTCTTCGACATCTCTATGCCCAAAGCACCTGTATGTTATGCAGTCCAAGTATCTTGAAAGTACGGCAGCAGTGTCTGCAATCGACTCACTCTTCCGCAATTGAATATCGCCTACCAGCAAGGTAATGGGTTGACCCCCTAATCTGTTTACTCCAACTTCAAACGAAACTCTGGTTCTAGTTGACGGCTTCTCATAGATTGAACCAATTGACATACCATCTAGGGGCTTGAAATCATACAGAGCATCCTCGTCATTCTTTATCCTTATTGCCCAGTCAATGATATCTGCCATCTCTTCCGCAATGTCATCAATTGCCAATAGGTCAATCTTTTCCTCATTGTCTTTCATGTTCAATATCCCCCGCGAATCCATCTCTTGCATCGGACATTCCACCAAAGACATTCTGAGCGAAACTCAGGACATCTGCTTGACCCTCTTCCATTTCACTGGAGAGTGGGATTAGCCCGGGTTGAATTGCCGCATGCTGCATCATCCTAAGTTGCCCGATTGCAAACTCTGCTCGTTGCCCACCAGTTCCTGCGGAGATCCCTTGAATCGACGACTCTTCGTATAGGGCTGCCTCTAAGACATCTAAGTTATCCCCCCATTCCAAGATTTTGTCAAGTGTTTCGGGCTCCAGAAGATCTGACTTTGAGAGGAAGTTGGCTGTTGGAAGGCCCAATCTGAAATGAACTATTGAGGACAGAAGCATCTGGGAAACAAATCCGCTCGGAGTGCTAGATAATAGTGGGTCAAAAAGAAAGATTAGGCATGCCCTACCCTGGCCCAATACTTCTACCAGATGGCTCGATGCTTCTCTGAAAGCAAATAACTCTACCTGTCCAGGGGTGTCTACTATCATAATGTCCCCAGCCAATCCCTCAATCTCTTCGAAAACGTCCTCTGCCTGAGAAGCAACCAAGTCAGCAGCAAGAATCTGTGCACCATTCGGTCCGAGGTCATACTCATCCATCACTTCCGAGAGTGAAATTAAGTCTCTAACGTCGAATTCTGGGTCATAGTGAACTCTCTCAGCACCGGGATCAAGGTTCACCGCAAGAACGTCAATATCGAGAAATCTTGCCCATCTTTGGAAAGATGTAACCAGGGAACTCTTCCCTGCACCAGCCGTTCCAACTACGAAAAGGACGGGCGGAGTTGTCCCATCATTGACACTCATCGGGACGCCGAGGAGGTCCCCGACTTCAACGTTCTCAGGCCAAAAAACTCCAGATTTTTATGCAGGCAACCGTTAAACGAGCCCGACACTCGTGTTGAAGTACCCAGAGGGGTACAACATGGCCGATGACAAAGTGCCAACTCCTAGTGACGACGAGGAAGCGACCCCATCAGAAAATGACAAACAGGTCCCTCCACCCCTCCCCCCGGGGTTTACCTCTCCCCTTCCGGGGTTAGCTCCTCCATTGCCCCCGGGATTAGGGGTCGAAAGAAACGAATCCGAAGAAACTCCTGAGGACGAAATCCAAATTTCCGAGGATGAGTCAACTTTGGACTCAGACCCCTCTAGTGAAATTGATGAAGATGAATTGGATTCCGAGTTCCCAGTGAAGAATGAAGATAATCACGAAGAAGACGAGGAAGAATTGTTGTCTTCTTCTGCCGAGGAAGAGGAATTGACCGATACACCACTCCCCCTTCCTCTAGCATTCAATCCCCCGCCCCCGCCCCCTGGCATGGACTCCCCGCCGCCCCCGCCCCCTGGCATGGGCTCTCCCCCCCTCGATGAGTTGGATATTCCATTCCAACTCGAACATGTAACAGCAATTGAGGATGAAATCACAGAAGATGAGGCTGAAATCAAGGAAGAAGAAAATCAAGCTGATATCCTCTCAATAGATTCTTTGGCAGATTCTCTTTCTCTTCTAAGGGGGGAATGGACTTCCCCAGAAACCGATACACCTCGAGAAGAATCCTCTGAGTCTACAGGAATTAACGAATCTGAGTTTTCTTGGCCCGAACAATACAAGCCAGACGTCTCCGAGAAATCAGAAGTCGCTCAGGCCATCGACTCATTCGGTCTTGTTTCCGGTTCCGAAGAACAGCAGTTTGGACCCAGTATAGCCTCTCGACCATCACCATTCCTAAGGCAACATTCTGAGGTCGACTCAATCCCCGGAGATAAATTACATGCTACGTTAAGTGAGACAGAGAGAGTCGTCCTGAATCCCGATGGCTCTATTCGTAAGCAATTTATTGACGGCGAACTGATTCTAAGAAACTCAAGCAAGAAACACCGCGCCTGGGACATTGAGGTGCACCTTGAATCGATAGAATCAACCGATTTTGGCGACAAAGTCACTTCTGTAAAGGAACTAGATCCCACTGATGAGGCTGCAATTCCCTATACTGCATCCGGCCCAAGAATGTTGGTGATGAGAGAGAAAATTGACACAGAGGCAACCAGAGATGAGGAACCCAGCCTCTCTCTCGTACATTCAAACTCTCCTCAGGACGTTGAAATCACAATAGAAATCGAAAATGTCTCCCCCGGCATTCTTTATGATGTGGAGGTGAAGAGGCAAATCCCAGGGTCATTCATTCTTCCTGACGACAGAGTCTACAGTGTCGAGGGAGATACAGTGGTTTGGGACATCGGGAGGATGAACGTCGGGGCGAGCAAGACTCTCTCACTTTCTGCTATGATTTTGACAGAATCAGTTTCTCGGATTAGTGCCGGAGTAACTTCAGCTACATATTCCGCCGAGGCAACCGTTTCTAGGGCTCGATTTGACAGAGTTCATGGTTCAGGCCGACAGTTTTCGTATGTCAATGCAAAGGAAGATGACAGACCCGGAGTCTGGCACTGTAAATGCGTTTTTGAGAATAAGTCATCTTTCGTAGTCGCGCTATCTGGAGCAACCGTGAAACTAATTGGACGCGACAAGCCGATACTCGACGTTTCTGACATCAGGCAAGACGTGCCTCCCGAGGGCCGGTGGGACTCTATGTCGCAGAGGGTTGAGTCTGATGACCAACCCAGCTTCACTCAAGAAATCAGATTCTCCATTCTTCCAAGAGTCTCAGTCCAGTCAACTGGAACTGTGGAACTAAAGGAACAGCAACTTACAGTTCTGGACGCAGTTCTTCAGAAGCGGTATGATAAATCCCGAATCAAGTCTTACGTTTCTTCTAAGATTGACGCGGTCGTTACACTTGAGAACACCGGAACCTCTGAAATCAATGTAGTTAGGATATTGGATGACATACCGGGCATATTTGAAACTCCTTCGGCAGATGATATATCAATCGAGATGGAGGGCTCAGGACTCAGTACCGATCAGTATAGGATTGACGTGGTTGATGGAATCCAGATTGAAGAGAAGTATCTCTCACCAGATAACGATGGCCATGGGTTGAGGGTAACAGTTGGCACATCTGCCCCACTGGGACTACAGCCTGGCAAGACTCTGATCATCAGGTACCCTCTAGAAGCCCCCGATCCCTCTCCGAGAAACAAGATGCTTGCCGCCCCAATAAAGGTGGACTTCAGCTCAGAGAGATTCGGGCCCGTGGCAACTCGGATGGTGGAACGGCCACCTAGGTTGCGAGTCGTACATAAGAGGAGGAATATTAGCACAGGTAAGGAGGTCTTCCCAGGCGGCAAACCCGGACAGTACGAGATTCTTCTTATGTTCAACAATAACTCCGACAGCGCCCTAGACGACCTGGCACTTCACGATGTAGTCCCGGGTACATTCTCGATTGAGGGTTCAGTAGTCAAATCTGACCAGGATGGTGAGAGAGACGCATCCATCACCAAAGAGTCCGCACGTGATGGTACTCAGGTCACTTGGGCGATTGGAAGGATTTTACAGGACGAGAGGGTTGAGGTGCTGTATACTATCCAAGGAGATCCCGAAGCAGAGTACAAGGTCACAGACGCCCAAGACTTCCATGGAGCAACCTTTGGCGACGAAGTAGATGAGGAACCCAATATCCCAGAATGGCTAGAAGTAGAGAAAGCAGGAGTCCTACCGCCCCCATCCAATGAGGACACTGATGGTATTCTAGAAGATGTGCGCGACGACGAAGATTCCGAAGCATCCGAAGATAGCTCAGAAACAGAACAATCTACAGAGCCCACGTCCGAGGGGAGAATTGAGGAGGGGAAATCTAATGATGGCCAATCATGTCCAGTTTGTTCTTCCGAGGTAAGCCTTGGTTCCTCGATATGCCAAGTTTGCGGATTTTCCATAGCTCCATGAACCCTAGGCATGCATGACCCTCCACCGAAGCGTTATTCGCAGTCCCATGTACCGTTGTAACATGGCCCCAGCCGAACCAGGTGGTGATGCCCAGGCCGAGGCAATGTCGTCGATGATGATGCCAATGCTCCTACTCCTTGGTATGATGGTACTCTTGATGATCAATCCAGGAATCAGAGTGGTTCTTTCCAGTTCAGCGGGTTCTGTATTGGAGCCAATGCTCCCCTTCCATCAAGATTACTTCGTTCCAACAGTTTTCATCGTAGGAACGTCAATAATGATCGTAAACACGATAATCCGTTCATTCTTCATGGATCCTCTGCAACAGGCCCATTTTTCCCACAGAAATCGCCAGATTGGTAAACAGCTTAGAGAAGCAAGGGTGGCTAGAGACACAGCCAGGGCCGACAAGATGCAGAGAATGCAACTGGAGATGATGCCCGAGCAAATGAAGATGCAGTCCTCGATGATGAAACCGATGGTCTTCACGATGGTTTTCATTATTGCAATCTTCAGTTGGATGGCTGAATCTGTTGGGGAATTCAAGGTCGGTTTTGTCAGCCTTCCTTGGAATCCTATGTGGAGTTTCGACTCCAGGGTAATGTGGATTTTCCCTGCGTGGATTGCAACTTACATAGCAATGAGTGCCCCTATTGGCAGAATTATCGATCGCCATATCAAACTAGTCCGATACTCTAGACACCCTTTGGTATTGTCTGGCCAGACAGTACCCGAGCCCCTTTTGCACATTTTAGATGAAGACAGAAAGACGGAATCTTCTGCTTCCAGGACTCGTAGGTCTCAGAGACGGGCGGGCCCTAGGAAGACAGGAAAACAATCCAGGCACAGCTCACAACGCCGTTCAGGAAACCAGCACGTGGCTCCTCCTCGAGAAGGGGAGAAGTGTAATTTCTGTGACTCGCATTTGATTTCTCGAACACCACGTGGCGTACTGCGGTGCGATGTCTGCCGTAATGAGTGGAGATGACTCCATGCTAATGGTTACAGTCAGTGGCCCTCCTGGTAGCGGCACCTCAACACTAGTCTCGAAAATCTCTCTGTCTAGGGGGTGGAATTCCATGAATGGCGGGGATGTTTTCAGAGAGGAGGCCACTCGCCGCGGACTTACTGTTGAGGAACTAAGTGCCAAAGCAAAGGATGACTTGGATATAGACAGGCGCCTGGACTCCATGCTTCAGGAACGAATGAAATCTAACAACTCCCCCGAGATTGTCGAGAGTAGGCTTAGTGGATGGTGGGCCCTCAAGAACAACTTAGAGTGCCTAAGGGTTTGGATTGCGGTTTCGAATGACGAGAGAGCCCGAAGAATCCAAACTAGGGAAGGAGGAAGTATGACGCAGTCCCTCCAAAAGTCCAAGCAAAGGCAGTCGGATGACAAGGGACGATATTTGGAACTCTACGAGATTGATCTAGATGACCTTTCACCCTACAATCTTGTAATTGATGCCGATGACAAAGATGAGGATGAGGTTTTTGCAATTGTCGACTCCAAGCTTGGTAGGTGAGATAATGAAAAATGATGGGAGATTGGATTTGGATCCTTCTGCAAAGACTAATCCTTCTTTTGGATGCTTGCCCAACGAGAGGCCCTTGGATGACTTGCTTGGCTGTGGAGTTATTCTGATTGACAAGCCACCTGGACCAACGAGCCATCAGCTTGCTGCTTGGGCACGCTCCCTTCTCGACATCCCCCGAATCGGACACGGGGGGACCCTTGATCCGTTTGCAACTGGATTACTCACATTGCTTTGTGGACGGGCAACTAAGATCACGGGAGTCCTCCTGAGCAAGCGTAAGAGATACATCTCTGTTCTGCGATTCAAACATCCCGTACCGCCAGAGAGGCTGTCGCAACTCTTCGAAAAGTTGACTGGAGACGTTTTCAACGTCCCCCCAAAGGAATCTGCAGTCAAAGTCCAGGTCCGCTCGAGAATTATTCACGAGCTGCGTCTAATAGACAGTGGAGAAGACGAACGGATCCACATCATTTCGACCCATTGCGATGCCGGGACCTACATCAGGACCCTGTCCCGAGACATTGGCCTAATGCTTGGAAACGGATGCGAGCTATTGGAGTTACACAGAGAGGGCAGCGGTTCACTGGATGCCTCCATGGCTTGTACAATGCAGCAACTTACTGATGCGGTCTTCCTCTGGAGAGAGCATGATGATCCTAGGGGCATAATGAGATTAATTTCACCTATTGAGGTGATATTGGACGAGTTGCCGAGAATCGTAGTGAAGGATGGTGCTGCTTCTGCACTTTCTCATGGGGCTCCCTTGGCGGTTCCGGGCGTAGTTTCGGCCCCACAGAAAATTCCCCCCGGCTCGACTGTGCTGCTTTCTAGCATTAAGGGTGAGGCGGTTGCAATAGCACAGCTGAACGTCGGCACAGATTCCCTTGCTGGAATGACTTCCGGACAGATTGCCACATCTAGTACTGTCCTCATGCATCCGGGGACATATCCGCAGACTTGGGCTAAGGAGTAGGAATACGACTAAGCCGACTCATGCTCTTCGTATATCCACTCGTCCGTTTCCAGGCGTATCTTCAGTACCATCATTTTCTCACACACAGCCCGCAAGACCACCAAGGCAGCCCAGCGCAGCAACCTGTTTCCGCAAACATCCTTGTTTAACCATTACCTAGGATATTTTGATTATCAGCCAAACGTGCCTCAATCTAAGGCTATTTTCAACCTACTTCCTCCTCTCGAATTCCTTCTTAACTCGACGAGGACCAAGTTGAGATATTGCAAGGGAGGAAATCACTACCAGAATCGATATCACAATGACCATGGACGGACCCCCGTTTTCAGGGGTTTCTTCTTGAGAATCCACTGAAATCACTCTCTCTAATACGTTATTTGTTTCATCCGTCTCATCTATTGAGGATGTGGCATCGATATGGAATTCAATAGTTTGTTGACCGTCTGAACCAAGCAACTGGGCATCACAGATTCCCATTTTTAATTCTCCCGGACCGATCTCTTCTATCGAAGAAGAACCAACCAGTAGGCCGTCCACTATACAACGAAACTGTGCTCCTTGGGCTGCTGATCTCCCTTCATTTCTTACGAATCCGACTATCTCTATCACATCACCCCAGATGAATGACTCAGTACCCACCCCGCCAATCCTCAATTCCATCGACTCAACGACTAAATCGGGTCTTGATGTCACAATCACCTCAATCGATCGGCTAACCTCGTTTTCACCGTCGTTTGCGGTTATGGAAACATTGTGACTACCGGAATCAACTGGTGTTAGTGATACCGTCCCATCATCATTTACTACCGCCCACGATTTGCTAGAAGTAACTGATAGTTCATTGGAATCAGAATCGGTAATGTTGACCTCTATGATTTCTGTCTCCCCTAGTTCTATGTATACTGTCGGAGCTAGGGCATTGAAAACTGGAGGATCCAATACCGACTGCACATTTACTGAAAACTCTCCATCCCACGAGTTTCCGACACCATCTATGACAGATACGGAGATTATACTTGAACCGTGAGCATCATCAACAGGTTGGATCCTCAGGAAGTTACCTTCACCCGACGCTTCAACAATGCTCGGGTTCGAACTCGCGGCTACAACGATCAGATTGTCATTGTCAGTGAGGTCATCATCACATCTAGATGACATCGGAATCATTTGTCCCCCCTCGTCCTCCTCTAGGTGGAGATCATCCAAATCCATGCAAAATGGATCGACATCCCATTCAACATCAAATCCACCCGAAATCGACATCGAGTCGATATGGACTACGGTCGTTTCGGAGGTTCCATTAGATGCCCATTGGAACCTTGCTGCAACACCAACTTCCAGCTCTTCCCCTATGGATGGAAGAGCATGACCGACTGGAACGGCAAATGCGAAGTTCCCTATTTCCAAACTTAATGAATGAACTAGGACTTCCCCAATTGCGAACCTAAGATAACTAGCAGAGGGAGATAGCCCAGATACGCTACCAGAAACCCTTCCAATGACAATAATCTGGGGATCGTTAATGTCAATTCTCGCTCCTGCAATGCATCCATCATCAATATCAATCTTGATTTGTGCCGTTTCCCACGATGAACTTAGCAGTCCTCCAGATTCTATCTCAGAGAAAATTTCGCCACTGAGCGTCTTCTGGCCGATGGAAAAGTTCCCATCTCCAAATACATGTATCCTGCCTAATCCCTGTTCGGGCGGTACCTCAACATCAAAGTTCCATGACCCACCTTCATCTCCCGTGGGCGAAAGCCCACATGTGCCCTGTATCAGTCCGTCAATTTCTCCATCATAAGGTCCGAAGTCAATTACCGGGCTTGTAGTAATAGTGCCGGTGTGAATGGCTTTCGCGTTCTCAAATGAGTACCACGGTTGATGGTATTTCACTCTGAGGCCAACTGCATCAACCCTCACTTCAGAATCATCTACACCAGTGTTATCTGATACGTAGTCTATCGTGAATTGGGTCCCGGCTAGTTTTGCCCAGTCCCACTCCACATGACCATCTAGATTCAGAACAAGCGGATTCGTCATTCGATTAACTGCTGAGAGAGTCCTTGCATAGGTGGAAACCAGAATGTCAGCCCCATTGTTTTGCAGCAATATATTCACTTCGTCACTATTCAGAACATCGGGAATGGAGAAATGTAGCACAAGTGAAACATCTTCTATTTCGAAGCCCTGCAACCCAGTGTAATCATAACCACTCATGGAAATATCAGGTCCCCTGGACCATGCATAGTAACCATCAGCTTCGCCAAATGTCGCATTTGATCCGGTGGAACTTGAACTGGCCCATGACGTGAACTCGGCGAAATTGTCCGGCCTAGTATGGGAAAAGGAGAGCTCTTCGTCAGCTACCATCCCTATGGTGAAATCTGCCACCCCCTGCGAGAATCCGGTTGTGCTCGTGACTTCCCAAAGAGACTCATCCCTGAAATCTCCCGCCTGCAGAATCTCGATATCGTTTGTTTCAATAACCGTGTCCCCGATTGCAGGTTGAAGCAATGAGACCATGATAATCATGCACATAGGGGCCATAATCCCTGCACGACGCTCCCTCACGACCCCAACGGAGCACTACTGTGCTTCAAGGGTTGGTCTGAGGAATGTGGTGGTTATTGCAAAACTGTTGATATACGGCCTGACTCGCGCTAATTACACGATTGGCTGTGATGGTGTAGCGGTTAGCACGGTGGGTTGTGGTCCCGCCGGCCCGGGTTCGAGTCCCGGTCACGGCCCCAATTTATCCCATATTCAAGTGATCTTCATTGATTTGGTGACCCATCTTTTCGACCTTGGTAGTCAGATATTCGACATTGTTATTCCCGACTCCGACGATTAACTCCATTCTTTCAGCTACGTCTATCCCAAGCTCAGTTAACTGATTTACCTTGTCTGGGTTGTTGGTCATTAGGCACACCTTCTCAATTTCGAGTGACTTGAGGATATCCGATGCAATCCCGTAGTCCCTAGCGTCTGCTGGATGCCCCAACATCAAGTTGGCTTCCATCGTGTCGGCTCCTAAATCTTGCAGGTTATAGGCCTGAATTTTCGCATGCAGGCCTATTCCACGTCCTTCTTGCCTCAGGTAAACCAGACATCCCCAACCGACCTCCTGAATCTGACGCATCGCAGAGTCTAGCTGTGCACCACAGTCACATCGCAGGCTCCCAAATGCATCTCCAGTGAGGCACTCTGAGTGGACCCTTACCAATACCGGGTCGGGCCCCCCCATGTCCCCTAATAGAAGAGCCACATGATCAAGGCCACTCTCTTCATCCTGAAACACCTTTATTCTGAAATCACCGTGTTCCGTGGGAAGCTTGGCATCAGCCGGTACATCGCCAATTTCGAGAATCCTCGGCGCACTCATGCGTTCCGGCCACCGCAATTGTCCCTTTGAATCCTAATGTCGGAAGTTATGCCGATATCACAAAGGTGAACTCTCCAGATATCTCCTCCACTTTCACCAGCTCAGTTCCCATTCTGTCACATAGTGCCGGTATGTCATGGAGTGTTTCTGGATCGTCACAGACCACCGCAATCAGCTGTCCTCTTTCGCATTGCTCGAGTATCCTCCTAGTTTCGTGAACTGGGATCGGGCAAAGGAAACCAATCAGGTTTACCTTCTTCACTTCCTTGTCCGACATGGTCACCGGGGGACTAGGCTGTCTTCTAAGGTCACTCATGCGTTCTCATGTAATGTACTGCCGTCGACTCTTCCCTTGAAAGTCCGGGGACTCTCTTGATTTGGCCGGCATTTACCCACCTCTTTTCGAATATACCTGCCTCCCAATCCTCCATAAACATGGGTCGGATGTATGAGGAGCGGCAAACAGCACGCGTGTTTCCAAGATCTCCGGATACGGTATCAATAACAGCCAACATCGTTGCCTGCCTGTCTTTCTCAGAGTCCCCCGGGAGTTTTCCTGCCTCTGCTAGCTTTGCAAGCCCCTCTGCTCTCTTCAGCACCGTCTTCCTCCATACAATTATTGGGTCAAACCCATCCTCCTCCGACTTCCCAATTGCCTTCTTCATGATCATTGGCAGCTTGGATATCTCTTCCTCGCTAGCTTCGGCAACCAGAGCCAATCTCGCACCTGTCTTCCACGAGGCTGCCCAGGTTCTGAAGTCCTTTGCAGTGAATCCCAGACCTTCGAACACGTCAGAGATATACTTGTTGATGTGATCTGCCTTTATGTCGAAATCCTTTCTATTGTCATCAACATACCTGAATAGGTCCTGAGTCTTCTTCTTGCCTCCAACCTTCCCAGAGTCCTCAATTAGCTTTGCCAGTTTATCGTCATCTATTACCAGCCTCCACCTCTTTCCTGACTTTCCTATGAAGTCGAAAACAGCATCAATATCCCCCTCTGCTTTTTCTCCCTTGATGAACTTCACATGACCCTCTTGTAGGGTCGTGAGCCCGTATGACTCGTTTTCCTGTGCGTACTGGTCAGAACCCACTCTGATATGGTACTCGTCCATTAGCCTGATTACAATCGCAACAGCCTTTTCTATGGGCATTCCATTCATTTCCAGGTCTGCCTTCACTCTGTCTCTTAGATCTGGTAGTGCCATGGCGAATTCGTCCACGTTCGCATACTTTAGGTCGGCCTTGATCTCATTCCATTTGGGGTGGTATCTATACTGAAGTCGGCCCTTGTCATCCTTCCCAGTGGCTTGTATGTGTCCACTTTCGTCCGGGCAGAACCAAACATCTGTCCAGGCTGGAGGTACGGCCAGTGCATTGAGGTCCTCTATCCGTTCTTCATCATTCAGACGACCTCCATCGGGAAGGGTGTAGTCCCATCTGAATGTGAGATTATCACCCTCTCCTTCCGAGGGGATTTCCACCTTTGTTCTCGAAATCCCTTCTTGCTCTCTGTCGCTAATCTCCAGTCCAGCCAATTTGGCAGCCGTTGCAGAGTCTGTCTTCATGGATTGCAATAAATGCCAGAGGCTTGAAGAGGTTTCGCAGAATTCACTCCGAGAACTGTGCAAGCATGCTCTCCAGAGCCCTAATGTCGTTTTCTATTGTCTCGCGTTCGGCACGCTTCAAATCTCCTTCAGTTAGCCTTGTTTGGAGCATCTCTAGCTGGGCCTTTGCGGAATCTCGCTCCTCCTCCATCTCCGCCTCGTCCCTGAGCATCTTTATTCTCGAGACGTGTTGTCGAGTAGACTTCGATCTCTTCAACCTCTCTCCCATCTCACCATCGGGGAATGGGCTAGGCTTGTTGGGCAGCTCTACAGCAACCGGGTATGGGATGCTAATTCCTTCTCTATTGAATGCAATGGCAACTTCCCTTAGTAGCCAGTCAGTAACGATGAACTCTTCGCTGTAGTCCCCAATCCATGTGTATAGGCGGAAGTTCTTCGAGTAGTCTCCTAGTTCTCTCAGTAGGACTCTTGGAGTAGGTTCAACCTCAACTTGTGGGCACTTATTGGCCACTTCGAGAATAACCTGTTTTACATGTGATGATCTCTCATCGTAATCTACTCCTATATCCAGATTAAGAAGCACCCTCGAACCAACCCCGTCCCCTCCCCCTCTTGCGAAATTGGTGATGGTAGAGTCGACTAGCCTATTGTTCGGGATGACAACCAACTGTTCTGTCAGAGTGAGAATTTTTGTTGAGAGGATGCCGACCGACATCACCGATCCCGTCACCCCATCAACCTCAATCCTGTCTCCGACTTCGAATGGCTGGTCAATTGCCAGCATGAAAGAGTTGAGGATGTTTCCTAGGGTCTGTTGTACGGCTAGTCCGATAATTATCGAGAAAACGGCCAAAGATGCTAGAATTCCCAGTAACTCGATCCCTACTTCCCCGAGTGCCAGGTACAGTGCCATGAACCACACCATTCCTCTCCCGGCGAAAACCACCAGTGGATTCCCCCCCGTCACGGTCACGCTCTTGTTGGTGTTGTATTTCTCCATGGCTGCGGGAACGACGAACTTGATCGCCACGCTGATAATCGATGCAGAGAGGATAATGTAGAATGCCGAGAAGTACGGTGCTACTGCCGCATATATCGCATCCTTCCTGCCTAGCGTCCACATCATCGTCAGTTCAACCCCAGAAATGATTACGAAGACATATGCCCGGTTCACGATTGGGTTCAGCATTTCGTTGTCCCAGTTTGCTTCAGTATTCTTCACTAGCCTCCATGCAATTTTTAGAACCACTAGTCTCGTGAACATCAGAACAATTATTGTGAGTCCAAGTGAGACCCCTATCTGGGCAAGGATTCCCATATCCTCTACCTCTTCCAGCATGCGCGTCGCTTCTAGGACGATGCTTGATTCGGGGTCAGCCATGTTGTACTCTCCAATTTTTCCCCTTTCAAATGCTTATCGCTTCCGTCACTCGCCTCTATCGACCAACAATTTAGCCTGATCCACCCATTCGTCTCTCTGTATTCGGCCCGGTCCCAGACCTATCACTTCTGCTATCTTGTCACTGATCGATTGATCCATTTTCGCAATCTGCGAGAAGCTGAAAATTCCAATGGCATTCAGTTTGCCTTGCACAGCGTTCGTCACTCCATCTATTTTCTGCAGGTCGTCCCCCCCTCTTTCAGATGAGAAGCCGATAGTTACGAAGTCAATTTCCTCTGCCCTCTCTGCTATTCTTATCAAAACTTCTTCCTTGGCTCGTTCCCTTCCCTCTAGTGTCTCCAACCGAGCCCGCCGAGTCTCGATGTCTGCCCTGATTGAGGCCAACTTATCTTCCGAACCACCCTTTTCTTTGTTCAGTTGCATCTCCCTGGCCCTCTCCCTCCTCTCGGTGGCCTTCAATATCTTACTCTCTGCTTCCTGTGCTTCCTTCCTTTCTCGGGACCTTTTTAGCAGGGCATCTGCTTTCTTGGCATCGCTACTTTCTTCTCCTCCTTCCTTGATTTCGGGTTCGGATTCTGCTAGTACCTTTGCCTGCTTGGCCCACTCGTCTCTCCTCACTCTTCCAGGGAAGAACTCTATTGCGTCGTTTACAATATCCTCAATCTCAGGAGTCATCTTTGAAATTTGCAAGAAGGTGAAGATTCCAATTGCATTGAGTTTCTCTTCGATGAAGGTGCCAATTCCGCCAATCCTCTGTAATTCGTTACTTTCTTCTGAGGAGGCGAATCCAATAATGCCGAAATCTATGTTCTTTGACTTCTGGGATATTCTTAGTAGAGTCAGCTCTTTCTTCCTAGCCCCATCATCGAGTTCGTCAAGCTTCCCTCTCCTTCCTTCCAACTCCTGCTCGAGCTCCTCGGATCTTAAGGAGGCCAATTCCCGGTCCGCTTCCCTCCTCTTCTCCTCCTGTTCAATCTGACGTTTCCGCTCGATGGCTTTCATCCGAAGCTTTTCTTTCGCCTCGACGGACCTCATCTGCTCTTCCCGTTCTATTTCGGCTGCCCTCCTCGCAGCTTCGCGCTCTACTTCTGCGGCCATCTCCTCGGCCTCCCTCTCTGTCCTTGCGGCCATCTCCTCGGCCTCTCTAGCAATTCTTTCGGTCTCCTCTTCAGCTGCTTTCCTTGCTGCTTCCTCTTCGACCCTCTCTTCTTCTTCCTCTGCCCGACGCTCTTCGGCCTTCTTCCGCAATAGCGCTCTGGCCTCAGCTGCCTCTGCCTCTTCCCGGAGCTCCTTCTCGGCCGCTATGGCCGCTATTCTCTCGACCTCCTCCCGAGCCTCTTCCTCGGCAGCCAAACGAGTCTCCTCTTCCTCCTTTTCCTTCTCCTCTGCTGCTTTTCGATTCTTTTCGATGTCTAATTTGTCAGCCCTCTCCTTGGCTTCCCTTTCCATCTCTTTTGCCCTTCTTTCTGCATCTGTCGCTTTCCTCTCCGCTTCGATGGCCCTCTCCTCTACATCGCGTTCGATGTCCTCAAGCCTCTTCTTCGCGTCTCTCTCTGCCCGCGCCGCCTTCTGCTTGGCCTCTATCTCCGCCTCTGCTGCCTTCTTCTCCGCTTCCCTCTCCATATCAGCAGCGCGAATCTTGGCTTCTCGCTCGATTCTCCTGGCATTTCTCTTCGCTAGCTCTTCCTCGGGCGTGTCTTTGGTGACTTCGACCTCTACCTCCCATTGGAAGTAGACAGTAGCCTTGCCGAGTCTGATTAGCCCTTCGAAAATGGTAGTCTCTTTTGTGTCCTCGTTGTCCCTGAACTCAAGCCGGAACTCCAACTCCCCTCTGTTGTTTGCTTGAATCGTCCTCATGCTGAATCTGCTTGAGTTGTTGTCCGACAGCATGTCAGTGAAGTTGCATCTGAGCCTTGGAGTGATATTTGAAACATTGATGATCTCGTGACTCTCCGCGAATGAGCCAGGCCTCACTCCCTTTACCGGCTTAAGGACGAACGGGTCGTCATACTCCCCGCTACCGCTCTGCCATCCTCTTTCGGTGTAGGTGTATTCTGGCTCCGGCCCAACTATTTCCTCTTCGTCGACATAGAACGGATTCAGTAGCCAGACTAGCATTAGGAGAAGCAACAGTAGCGGGAAGCAGCAAATCCACAGGATCTTCACCGTAGCTGGGACGTACTCTTCGAGAAGGTTGCAGATTCCATCTCCATCATCGTCATCGGGAAATGACAGGTTGTCCTTCGGGTTGGTACCGCAACTAGTCTCGTTGAGGTCCAACCATCCGTCATTATCATCATCAAGGTCCTCCTCTAGCGAGAACGTACAATTGCTCGAGTCCGTTAGGAACCTGCAAGTCAAGTCATCGGGACGGGTGTCGTTGTCCGTGTCGTCCCATGCGGTTGGATTCTTTGGGAAAGCATCGATGAGGTCCCCCACTTGGTCCCCGTCGTCGTCCTCGTCAATATGGCTGCATATCCCATCCATATCGATGTCTTCGGGGAAGATAGTGGCATTCTCAGGATCAGTATTGCACTCCAACTCATCCTCGTCCCCCCAACCGTCCCCGTCGGTGTCGAAGATGTAGACATCGGGGGGGAAGATGTCGAAGTCGATCCTGTAGCTGAAACTCCATTGCGAGTTTGAGGCAGTGAATGTATGTGAGTACTCAATCAGCAAGTGACGGAAGCCTTCGCTCGGGATTCCCGAAATCACTCCTGTCGTATTGTTCATCATCAACCCCTTAGGAAGACCAGGGACCACTGTGAAGTCCATGATTCCACCACTGGTTGGAGCAATCAGTGGCTCTAGGGGCTCCATCTCCTCTCCCACAGTGAGAACTAGCTTGTCATTGGGATAGAAGAAAACGATCGGTGAATCATCGAATTCATCCAATGTGTCGCACGTTCCATCACCGTCGTAGTCATCGGGATAGCTCACTATGTCCAGTGGATCGGTTCCACAGGCAAGCTCATCCTCGTCCCCCCACCCATCTCCGTCGTCATCCGTATCCTCTATGTCTGGAATTCCGTCCCCGTCGGTATCCAAGTGTTTTGCCGTGATTGTCAGGTTGAAGGAATTTAGGAAGAGGGAATTGCTGGCGGAAATGGTGAATGTCGACAGATTCCACTCTACTGATATGTTTCCAGTTATCAGGCCATTCGTCTCGTTGAAATCGAGCCCTCCTGGTAGTTCTGGGGATACTAACCAGGAGGAGACGTTTCCTCCAAAAATCTGCGGTTCCAGGTACACCTCGTCCGAGAACGTTGTCAGATTCAAGAAGTCTTCAAGATAAATCAAGTCGAAGTCAGAGTCGTCCGGGTCTGGAATCACTGACTGTAGCATAATCTCTACTGCGCTGCTGTACTGGGAGTTGTTCGCCCAGACAGTGAAAGTCTGCATTTCGAACTCGTTCATTGGGGCCCCTGTGATGGTGCCATTGGCCGTTCCAGAGCGCGGAACCGCCCCATTTAGTGTCAGACCGGGGGGTAGTGGAGGCCAAATCTCCCAAGTGCGCACATCGCCTCCGTATGACGTCCCGATAATGGGTTCGATCGGCTCATTCAAGAAAAGCAGCTGGGAGGTGCTGCTGTACACTAGGAAAAGCGGCGAGTCATCGACGTTGTCCATGCCGTCGCACACCCCGTCCCCATCACCGTCAGTTGGGTAGGACACGGGGTTCAAGCCATCCGTGAAGCAGATTTCTTCGGTCGCATCGCTCCACCCGTCGTCGTCGTCGTCCGCGTCGGTCTCGTCCGGAACCCCGTCACCGTCAGTGTCCAGTAGGTGCGCGGAGATGTTGATCACGAAGCTC
>Ga0208522_1000028_pt1 | contig 83918 bp, 82 predicted proteins | sample ETNtaG_25_FD_185763 | JGI IMG/M metagenome (GOLD analysis project Ga0208522, IMG submission 185763) | Marine microbial and viral communities from oxygen minimum zone, Eastern Pacific Ocean - ETNP201302SV86 (SPAdes) (version 2) | ecosystem: Environmental > Aquatic > Marine > Oceanic ... | reverse complement strand
AGTTGGAAGGGATACTAATCAGAAACGATGTAGATTCGTGGACATGGCTCCAGCAAAGTTCATGACGAGTATTCATTTGCTAACGCCACGGGGCCTGTGGGTTAGTCTGGTCTATGCTTGTTGCTTTGGGAGCAATAGACCCTGGTTCGAATCCAGGCAGGCCCACCATTCCTGATACCAATCGTTCAAGTCTGGCACCCCCTGTCAGAATCGTGGTCGAGGAGAAGGGATGGTGGGAGGGAGAGGACAGCCCCGAGGCCGAGCCCAGCCCCGAGGCCCCTGACTCTTCCAAGGAGGTGGAAGTGGGAGAGGGGAGGCCCGTGGTGTGGATGTTTGCGGTACTCTTCTTCATCTGCATGACCTATCTCGAGACGTGGATCGAAGACGACAGCACCTTCTTGGAGGTATGTTTCTCGGGACTCCTCTGGATTCTTTTCAGTTAGTTCACTCATGACGGGACCCCCCAGGGCTTCGAGCAGGTCGAGCATCCGTCGCAGGTCATCGTAGTCCCCGGCGTCCTGGGCCTCAAGCATGGCAGCAGCATACCCGGGGATTAGTGACTCGAGTATTGGGAGCACGTGACCCTGGTTCGAATCCAGGCAGGCCCACCATTATATGCCTCTATTCATAATTCGATTAATTGCATTGATGTCAAATATCGAAACCGCCGAATCTATTGCTTCATCGATTGGGAACCATTGCGCATCTTCAATTTCATCGTCCTTAGGAGAAATCTCCTGCCCCTCCAAGTCAGTATTACAAATATAGGTGAATGATACCCAATTGATGCCCTCTTCGTTGAAGATCTCGTTCTGAATTATCGCCCCATCGTCTCCCTTTACTACATCACCACTCTCACCTAATGGGTCGGCGATAACTATGGAAATACCCAACTCTTCCATTGCTTCCCTGATTGCAGCCTTTCTGGGGTGTTCTCCATAGTCAACGAATCCTCCGGGTAGTGTCCAGCAGCCAGTAAAGAATCCCCTTGAAACCTTGGCCATAAGGATCTCACGTTTTGAATTAATAATTGCAACCTTACTCACAACACGATGCATAGTTCTGTAGACTGATTCTCTTGCTACTGGATCAACAGAGCTATCACTGATTACGGAATCCTTCCATGCCCACTCTTTTGGCCATGAGATTTCGGGTAACCCATATGTAACCATGTAATCAACTGAATCTAGCCTAATTCGATTGACTCTTCTTTTCGTCCATATAATTCCCAATGCCGCCACTTCATCATGTGTTGGAAGTCTGATTGTGTATCCAGATTCTGCTACAGTATTGCCGATATTGGGTATTATTGGACCATTTCCCGAATTATCGACAAGAAGCAACTTCCCATCATGCTCTAGATGCACGTATTTGGAAGCCACTAGGTTCAACTCAATACAAAACAATTCAATATCCGAGGATAGAACTTAACTGATTCTTGTAGAATAATCCAGACCCTTGTAGATTTTCAAGTTCGTTAGCCGCTAGATCGAGTTCAATAATCCTCTCAACCCCATTCTTCCCCAGTATTACTGGAACGCCGATATAGATGTCTTCCATTCCATATTCTCCAGAGAGATATGCACTGCAAGGCAAAACCCTCTTCCTATCGTCAAGAATGGATTCTGCCATTATTGCGGCGGCGCTCCCAGGAGCGTAGAATGCACTCCCTCTTTCTAGTAACTTGACGATTTCGCCACCACCACTTGCAGTTCTTTCGCAGATGGCTGTCACTTCTTCTTCTGTCAGAAGTTGAGTAATTGGAATGCCGTTTACTGTAGTATATCTCGGCAATGGCACCATCGTGTCTCCATGACCACCAAGTACCATAGCTTGGACATCCTCATTGCTGCAGCCTACTGCTTCAGAGATGAAGTGAGTCATTCGAGCACTGTCGAGAATACCTGCTTGCCCAACTACGCGATTGTGAGCGAAACCAGTAATCTTCTGCATATGGTATGTCATTAGGTCTAATGGGTTGGTGACCATTACTATCACGGCTTCCGGTGCGAAATCCCGGATTCCCGCGCCCACTTGTGATACAATCTCTGCATTTTTCCCAATGAGGTCTTCTCTGGTCATACCCGGTTGCCGCGGAAATCCAGAGGTTACCACAACTACATCTGATTCGGAAATATCCGCATAATCCTTAGTGCCAGTAATCCGGCCATCATAATTCAGGATCCTCCCTCCCTGGCTCATATCTAACGCCTTTCCCTTAGCAAATCCTTCGTATATGTCAAGTAGGACAACATTGCCTACTTTTCTCTCGGCCAAAACAAATGCGCAGGTGGCTCCGACGTTTCCAGCACCGATTACTGCAACTTTCCTTGCTCCGTTGGTCATGAATGTGCGCCTATGGCACCAGTCTTAGCCCTTTGCTGAGTAATTCCTGCATGACGTAGCAAGCATATTGTAACATTACCACTACTTGCAATCATGAAAAACTCCACGAGCCCTCTGCTCGGCCTGAGCCTCGTTGCATTCGTTCCAACAATCTCAATACTTTTCACATTGAATTATAATGACGATGAATTGACTTCGCAAGCCTTCTTCATGGCTTGCAAGTTATGGCTACTACTTGCTCCTACATACTGGTTTCTTCGTGTAGAGGGAAACGACTTCTCTTGGTCTCTTCCCGATCGCAGAGGTCTAATCCTCGCAGCTACCACAGGAACGGCTATGTCTGCGATAATCGTAGTAATGTGGATACTTTTTGGAGAAACTATTGATTCTGAGGCAATGCTAGAGGAAATGGAAACAACTGGATTAACTGATATTAGGATTTATCTCGCTGGTATGTTATACTGGATTTTTCTCAATAGTATGCTAGAGGAGTATGTCTTCCGTTGGTTTGTTACTACCAAGGGAATTGAGATTCTCGGAAATGAGTTTGGTGCAATAATATTGTCCGCCTCACTCTTTACACTCCATCACTCAATTGCCTTGCACTACTTCGGATTCGTTTGGTGGCAAACAATTTTGGCCAGTGTTGGCTTACTTTCCGCTGCTGCGATTTGGTCCTGGTTATACATTCGCCACAAATCGATTTGGGTCTGCTGGTTATCACATGCGATTTGTGATGTAGCAGTTTTCAGTATTGGATATATCCTAATATTCGGATGATATGATATAGAAATTTCTAAGCCGACGGTTTCAATAACGGCCTTCAATTGGACTTAGTCGTACAACCAATCAGGTGATTCATTTGAAAATAGGGGTGTTGAGGGAGTCAAAGGGTGAGAATAGAGTTTCAATCGTTCCTGGCTCTAATAAGAAGTTGAAAAAAATGGGCTTCGATGTTGTTGTTGAGTCCGGAGCCGGCTCAATATCACATAATAGTGACACTGAGTACGAGTCAGCAGGATGTATTGTTTCAAGCAGAGAGGATGTTCTGAAATCGGAAATTATCGTCTCAATTTCGATGCCAGATATTTCCGTTTTATATGAGGGTCAGATAGTTGTCTGTATAGCAGACCCGTTTAGGAATCCTGACAGAGTCAAGGAATCAATCGACAAAGGAATCACTCTGATCAGCATGGATATGATTCCACGGAGACTCTCAAGGGCCCAGGCAATGGATGTAAACTCTAGTCAAGATAACCTAGCTGGATATAAGGCCGTGTTGCTCGGTGCTGCCCATGTTCCTCGTGGAATCCCAATGATGACTACTAGTGCGGGAACTGTCCGTCCCTCTAAATTCGTCATCATGGGTTCAGGGGTGGCTGGCCTACAGGCTATTGCCACTGCAAAGAGATTGGGAGCTGTGGTATACGCATCTGATGTACGAAAATCGGCAGCCGAACAGATTGAATCTGTAGGGGGGAGGTTCATCGAAGTTGATGGAATGGACGATTTCGAGGATGAATCTGGTTATGCCAAGCCTCTAACCCCCGAGTTTATTCAGAAAGTAAACAATACCGTTTGCGAAGTAGCATGCGATGCCGATGTAATTGTTACCACAGCTAGGATTTTTGGTCGCCCCGCTCCAATAACTGTTCCATCCAGCGCAATTTCATTGTTCAAGCCCGGTTCAGTCGTAGTCGATATGAATGCAGATGTGGGTGGAAACTGTGAGATGACGAAAACAGGCGAGATTTTCACTACCGATAATGGAGTTACTATAATTGGCACCAAGAATCTAGCAGGAGAGTTGGCATCTACTGCGAGTATGCTTTTCTCGAATAACATGACCACCTTCCTTTCCTCATTAGTACACGAAGGAGAATTGCGAATCAACATGGATGACTCAATATTAGTAGGTGCTCCGGAGGGAGATGACTTTCATGTTCCCGGAATGGGTGGTGTTCTACTTTGTCACGCAGGAGAGATTCATCCTAAGCAAACCAGACTATCGAAGGTGATTGGTTAATGCTAACTATGGCTACACTCGTTGCCAGTATTACCGTATTTGTTCTTGCTATTTTTCTTGGATTCGAGTTGATTAGTAAGGTTCCTCCAACATTGCATACTCCATTGATGTCTGGTGCAAACGCCATTTCAGGCATTACTATAGTCGGGGCCCTTATTCTTTCCAACGCTGAATTTAACAATGGAGATCCAGGCACCGCTTCTTGGCTTGCATTTATTGCATTAGTAATGGCCACCATCAATGTAGTCGGTGGTTTCATGGTTACGAATAAGATGTTAGGGATGATTGCTGGGAAGAAAAGGAGAGGTGGTAATTGATGGTAGACGCAGTAGTCTGGGACATCGGTTACCTAGTCTCTGCAGCATTGTTCATTTTGGGGATAAAGAGACTATCGAGTCCTAGAACCGCGCCCCAGGGGAATATGCTAGGGGCATATGGCATGTTACTGGCCGTGGTCGTAACCTTGGCCAAGATGTACACGGATGAAATCATAGGAATTGAACTAATAATTGGCGGACTATCAATTGGTTCGCTAATTGGATACATCATGGCTACCAAGGTTGAAATGACTGAGATGCCAGAACTTGTGGCTCTGTTCAATGGATTCGGAGGGGGAGCCTCGGCACTTGTGGGTCTCTCCGAGGTCCTAACGAGGCTCCAAGAGGGTAACGTTCCTGACCCGGGCGTGGAGTTGTACGCCATTTGGGTAGCCATAGGACTCTCTGGAATTGTTGGATGGGTTACTCTGACTGGTAGCTTAATGGCCATGGGCAAGTTACGAGGTGGATTCTACATCCCATTCACAAAGAAGGACGATCGAGGTAGGAGAAAGTGGGCCAACTTTCCGACATGGGGGCCATCGTGGCTGAATATTGTCAAGGGTTTCGTTCTTCTGGCATGCATTTCTCTAATTGGTTTTACAATAGACAATCCTCATAATTACGACTACATATATTCGCTAGTCATTCTTTCCTGCCTACTTGGTGTTCTATTCGTTATTCCTATTGGCGGTGCTGACATGCCGGTTGTCGTCAGCCTACTGAATTCTATGTCAGGCATCGCAGCAGCATTCACTGGCTTCGTTATTGGCAACAATGTCCTGATTATTGCAGGCTCGATGGTTGGCGCAGCCGGTCTGATTCTTACATTCATTATGTGCAAGGCAATGAATAGAACATTGACTGCTGTATTATTCATGTCATTTGGTGGCGGTGGAAGAGAATCGGTAACTAGAACCAAAGTAGGCAGCGATCCGGAAGAAGTAGCAATGGTATGTGATGGAATCAGCAAGTGTGTAATTATTCCTGGTTACGGTATGGCCGTAAGCCAAGCACAGCATGCAGTAAAGGAATTCGCTGATCTATTAGAGGCGCAGGGTGTCGAGGTCTCATATGGGATTCACCCAGTAGCGGGTAGGATGCCTGGACACATGAACGTACTTCTTGCCGAGGCCAGTGTACCTTATGAGCAGTTAATTGAGATGGCTGACATCAACTCAGAGATGCCCGAGACAGATATTGCATTGGTTATTGGAGCAAATGATACAATAAATCCGGCTGCTAGATCAGGAGAAGGACCTCTCGGTGGTATGCCGATAATTGATGCCGACAAGGCCAGAGTGGTTGTGATAATTAAGAGGAGCCTGTCTGTCGGATATGCCGGTGTGGATAACGATTTGTTCTTCGAGGACAAGACGATGATGCTTTTCGGTGATGGGAAGAAGATGATGAACGAGCTTAATGCTGCTATGAAGGAGTTGTGAGGGTTCGTGCCCCCAACCGTTATTTGATATCGACTTCGAGAAAGGCTTAGTGATATTGTGCGAGTAAACGCTAGAAGGGTTGTCGCCTGTCTCATAGTGGTAGTCGCTGTATCTCTTCCAGCATTGGGAATGAGTAAAGGACCAGTAGCCAATAATTCCAATGACGAGTTGACAGTTAAGTATGGATGCTCGTGCCATAATAATGGCGCTCCATCTGATAGGGCCGTTGTAATGATTACTGGTGTACCCCTAATGTACGAGCCATCAGAGGCTTATCTTCTTACCATTCGAGTTGCTGATTCCCTCACACTTTCGGGCGGCGAAGGAAATTCCAATGCCGGGTTCTTACTCTCTTCAGATTCTATAGGAAATTTCTCATGGGATGTCACAGAGGGAATACGATACGCAGACGGACGTTCTGATGATATCTCTCACTCAGTTTCGAGTCCGGATGGCCAGTGGGAGATTTCCTGGTTGTCCCCTAGCGAAAACGTAGGTGCTGTCCAATTCTGGCTTGCAGGCAATTCTGTCGACGGCCAAGGAATCCCCGATGAAATGGATTACTGGAATATTCTTTCTTTCTCAATAAACCCACCTGGGACCATTTCTACCGATGAGAGCGGCTCAACTCTGGAGACTAGGACGATATCCGTTGGGACTTACGAATCTCTGTTCCTCATAGAGGTCTCCGATGAGCAACTAGAGCAAGAAAAGCAAGATGCCTTGTCGCATCGAGTGTTCTCCCAAGGGAACCTATTCTACTGGACCAGTTTGACTGCCCTGATTATAGGGGCTGTAGTTCAGAAGGAGATTCTCGAGAGAAAATACGAGGATGGCCCAGAATTCCTTGCCAGTGAGTTGGCATATCCTCAGGGACTCCGTAGGGCAGCATTATCTTCGTTGGCATTCTATTTCGCTGTAACATGGGCTAATTCCGCAACACCCATCTCTTTCCAAGGTGTAGATTTCACGGATTTCGCTACAGGAACCGCATTCTTCGTCAGTGCTTGGGCAGCTTATGGAGTATACAGAACAATTATTGCAGCTAGATCTGAACCCGATGTGAAGGACGTAATGTGACCATTGAGCAAAACTACGAAAATACTACGGGCACTCTAGTAGTACATCTGGCAGACCTCAACACAATCGCCAGAAGGGCCTCTGTTGTATTGTGCATGCTCTGTATATTCTGGTCTTTCTCCGCCGATCAAATAATTTCGGCATGGTTGGATTATATCCCTCTACAGACAGGCCCGAATAATGAGAATATCTCAGTATATGGGCCCTTCGCATGGATTCAAATGAGATGGAGCGTAGTCATTCTTCTTTCTATTGTCACAATGATGCCAATGCTGTCAATACAGATATACAAATTCGCCAGATCTGGACTATATCCACTAGAGCGGAATTGGTTCACTGCAGTGCTTTTCTTGACAACTACTATGGTACCAGTTTCAATCATCATTATCTGGGCCTTCGGTCTACCTGCATTATTCGAGTTCACAAGAATCTCAGGTAATCCTGAGGGGGTGCTCGTCAGATATGATGCGGCCTCCATTTTCTCGCTAGGTATAGGGGCAACATGGCTCTTGGTTGTATGGTCAGTAACAACAATCACTCTATGCCTATCTAGGATTTATGGAATGGTTTCGTCCGGAAAGACGAGATTCAGGAATCGCCTACTAGTAATTTCATCTGGGACCTTGATCCTGACTCTCCCACTAGAATATGATGGTCTGAAGATTATTATTGCCATCATTAGTGTGGTAATTTCTGATGCATTATCGAACACCATACCAGTAAGACAGCATATTGGACCGCTGATGTGAAAAGTGATTCAACTACTATCGGGTGGGGATTGATTTGAAAGGCGTGAGTATAGGGCAAATGCTGTGAGCATAGTATCATCAACAGGATATTTTCGCCTAGCCACCGTCGTCATTTTGCTTGTATGCTCAGCTTTCGTCAATTTGTATTCAGATTCATTTAACGAAGCAATATCATCTAGCATAGAAGAGCAAAACCAAGATAGTTACGAGATGGTCGGACTTTCCAATGAAGAGAAGTGGCCGGTACTTCGCGTTGGTTTTCCTGGAAAACCTTTCCCGAACTCTCTTCTAGGCGAACTATTTGAAGGAAATCTTTCGGCTCAACAATACGTTTCAGAAATGAGTGGTGGCAACTCCATTCTAGAGCCGACCATTGTTGAGGGTGTTTGGGATTCACAATTCTCTGATACCTACTGGGGCATAGATTCTGAGACCGAAAGGGATTCTGGCGACGAGTCAGGTGGTACTAGGGAACTTGCTACTCAGGCTATATTGGGCCTTTTACAGGGTCAGGATCCCTCTCGATGGGACTTGGATGGAGACTTTGTGGTTGACCGCTTGCTGATACTTCATTCTGGGCAGCCACAAGAGGAAGGTGGCCCATCAAGTCGTATTTGGAGCCACTTCTCACCATTCCATGAACCAGTCATAATCGGCGACTATAGGTTCGAACACTACACCATGGCATCCATACATGGGGGCCTAGGAGTATTGGTTCACGAGATGCTCCACCAGATGGGTGCGGTAGATCTCTACGACGTGCATAGCGATTCACCAACCAAAAGTTGGTTTGGACTAGGGGACTGGGATATTATGGCTAGCGGAAATTGGATAGATGATGGAATCAGGCCATCCCTTCCATCTGCATCTACACTGGACCTAATTGGTGCCACTAGTCCTACTGTTCCCAACCCATTTATCGATAGTAACTTCACATTGAAGCCTATTTCCAAAGGGGGATCCCCCCTGAAGGTAGAAATTGCACCAGGAGAGAATATTTGGGTGTCTCTTCGATCGGATGTAGGGTTTGACGCTGGTTTGCCAGGTCATGGAATATTGGTCGAACAGCAGGATCTTGGATTCGGAGACATCGACTCAAACTTAGTCAACTCGGATCCGATGAAGCCGTGGGTAAAAATTATTGAAGCCGATGGGAATGATGCATTGCTTAGAGCACGTGATCATGGATCAAGTGAGGATACATTCACTGCTGGGGAGCGATTTGGTCAAACGGGGCATCAGATCTGGGACAATCGTGGGCGTCTGGTTCCTTGGACCATTTCAGTAACATCAGTTGAATCTGAGTCTGCCACAATTGAATATGACTTCGTTGGGGACGAAAACACAACTATTTCAATGCCGAGAAACCCTATCGTTTTGCTTCCAAGTGAGATCGTCTTCGCTGAGGTAATTTCAGATCAGGAATGCCGTGTTGCTTCTGACTTGACAGAATCGAATGCCACTGCCGAAATTTCAACATTAGATAGCAATACCGTGATGGTACCAATTCTGGAGTTATTTGATTCATCGCCATCCAAGGGCACTATTTCTGGTTTCATAGGGTGCCAGGGTAGACCTATGACCACGATTTCATTCGATTGGATTGTCGTGGATCACCGATTATCTACGGATTCATTGGATACAACTGTCCCGTGGGACGAACCATCAACAGTCTACCTCTTCCCGGAAGCTGAAGGCAATGGCTCACGCGTGTATACAATTTCAGTTGATGGCCCAGCAGGGAGAATAGCAGAATGCACAACCTCTGGGTCCTTTATCCCGGGAGATCCAATAGTTTTGCAGATAGAACCAGAGGGTCTTCTTGAACCGAGGATGATAGCGAGGGGTGAGTTGGTAATTGTCGACTCCAACAATATCGAGCAGCGTATCCCCATAGTGCTAAATTCCGAGGGAGGATTGCCTTTTGGGACGTTGAATTGGCTCGCAATCCCCTCTAATGCAATCTCTACAGTTCTTATTCTGCTAGCTCTGTCTATAGTTACTGGGAATAGGAAGATCGGCACAGAATCCTATTCCGATTGGACACCACCAAACTAGGCAGCGCCTAGATACGCTTGGGATTGCTCCACCGTGAATCCGATGGTGGTCGTGAGATATGTAGGTACCTCCATGTATTTCCATCGTGTATTGGGAAAAGCCAGTGTTTGTTAACCCCAGATGCAAGCCTTGACGATAGGCAAGCCTCAGCCCAGTTCTCTGGCCCTTCTCTCGATGGATCAACTACCAACCATGGAGCATGCCCATCTCCCACAGCTCCAGAATAGCACCTCCAAGTAGTGCCATATTTGAATCCCGAACGGGTATTAAGTCCCCTCATCCACAAGTCAATTAGGATACTAGCTGACACAGATAGGGCGTCATTACATTCATCCAATATTGAGGAACTAATGGATTTCATGTTTTCGTCCATTGTATTGCCATATTTACCGAATGAATTGATTATCTCGAATTCAGTGGGATCCAATTGACGTCCTCCTTGGAGGGGGACGCCAATTGATTCATGTGGCCAATTGGTTGCATCGGCGATGAAAATTCCGTTTTCGCCCATACTTTCCGCCCCTCTCTCAGATATACTAGCAAACATATGTCCCGTTGGACGGCTCATATCGCCTCTAGGATTAGCCTCACTAAGGCGATATGTCACTACCGACTGCTCCTCATCAACGACGAGAACCTCAGAAAACCTCCTCTTCTTTGTCACTCCTTCGCACCAGTGGAGTAGATCTTCTAACGTACTTTTTGGGACCCGGCATTCATCATGCAAAGCATCCTTTGAATCAAACCAAAGTATCTCAGAGTCGGGGGCATCCCTACTTGGATGCAGGTCGGAAGACCATCTCATGGCCCAGGAACCCGTGTCTTCAAGACCCAATGGCTCAAAGTTTTCTGACAGAACAACCTTGTTCCCCGGAACTCTCAGAGCCTCTAGAATTGCTGCTTCTCGGAGAATATTTCGATTTAGCCTAACTCGTTCAGATAGCCAATATGCGAATGATTGCTGATCGGGAAAATCTTCGAACTCAACACCTCTATGGTCCTTGCAGAAAATTACTTCAGAATCGGTAAGGAGCAGTCCCGGCCCCTCAGTCAGCAGTCCTATGGCTGATTTCTCCCAAAGCCTGCTATAGGCCTGACCATGGTATAGCATCCTTCGGTCCCCGGACTTCATGCTCCTCTGCGAGACGATAACAAATTAGACGCTATCCCCAAATATCATTCGTCGAACCCTTCTCCGTAGATTATGAGCGATGACCCTGTTGTTCTTAGAGAGGAAAGCTTGGCGAGACTGCAATCCTTACTGCAATCCATTGATGGCCCCCGGGTCACACTAATTGGAGATACCATGCTGGATAGATATCACCATGGATTTGCAAACAATCTCAATTCTACTGCACCAGTTCCGGTGATGAAGATCACACGATCAGATGAATCTCCTGGTGCATCGGCTCACATTGCTATCGGACTTACCTCATTTGGAATGGAAGTTTCATTTCACACTGCAATTGGGGATGACAACGAAGGGAACACGATTAAATCCACTCTTATGGAAGAGAAAATTAGTCTTGCCAATGTAGTGGAAGTCTCAGATAGAAAAACACTGACAAAGATAAGATTTTTCGGCAGTAGGGAAAGTCTCCTTGATAGAGAACAGATTCTACTTCAGGCAGACAGGGGCCCTAACGAAACTCTTGATCAGGAGACTTCGGCCACTTTAACACAATCAGCCATCACTTCCATATCCAATAGTTGCGCGTTAGTAATCTCAGATTATGACAAGGGGGTGGTCACATTAGACGGGGCCCAGACTCTTATTTCCGCTGCTAATGAATTGGGAATTCCTACGATTGTAGATCCAAAATTGACCGGTCTGGAGAAGAGTCGGGGGGCGACAGTTGTAATTTTTGAGAAGAGGGGGATGGCTCTGTTGTCTAAGAGGATAGGATTGAATGATGATCAGGCAGCAAAGCAACTGTTGGACGAGTACTCATGGGATGGCATTCTCGTACTAGGAGGAATACATGGCGTCGATCTGCATCAAATGGACGAAGATTGCATCCACATGCCATGCAAGGCTCCCACTGCCGAACAACAGATTGGAATGCATGATGCTGCTGCAGCCTCACTAGCTGCAGCGCTGGGTTCCGGACTTTCGTTATATGATGCAGCATTATTGGCTTCTGCATCGTGTGAATGTGTCTTATCGGCAAATACCGGTAAAGACTACATTGATCGTGCAACACTGGGATTATGGCTAGATGAGTTGGCATGGCAAATGAGAATTTCAGATCGATAGAGCAGAAGCCCATGGTATTGAATAGTGTTGATTCAGCGCGATAATCGTGTTAACTACAACATCCCGGGGCTGCTGGGGGCCCATCATCACTGCATTGTTAGTTGTGACCATCTCGCAATCAACCTCTTTGGCAGAGGATGGTGTAGATGAATATCCAACTCAGATTATTCTCAATATTTCAGATGGTACTAGTATCAATGATTTTTCAATTGTATCAGGAACAATCCTGGATGAGACGCCCCCTGAGTCTGCCACATGGGAATTACTTGATTCGTTTGGAACAAGGCACTTTGTCGATTTCACAGATGATCTAGAAGTTGACTCTGCACCCGGTCTTCGGAACAAGTGGACATTTGAGATTGAAATAAATCCTCAAATTATTGGCCCGTGCGCATGCACGATTGTTGTAACTGCAATAGATGACTCTGGAAATTCTGATTCAGCATTGATGTCAATTTTCATTTCCCCGAATACCCACCAATTGCCCCCGACAATCCATATTATTGGAGATTCAATCAACTCCTGGTCTAGCCAGGTGCACATTGTAAATGCCAATTCAATGACAAATTTCTACGAAGAGCCCGTATTTGAGTACATCTTCAGAAACTCATCTATTGTGAAGTGCTCATACCCCAATTTCTTGTCTTCACAGGTTGACAATAATCTACCAGACGATCTAATAACCCTAAATTCAACTCAGATTACATTTGGCGTGGATATGGATGGCCGTCATGTGGGACCATTAACCTTCGAGATTGACTTGACCCAATACCCTGATGGTTGGTATGACTTAGTAATATTCGCCTTCAATCCTTGGAATCAAGAATTCTCACATGATTGCACCAGTATAAGGGTAGACAATACTGCTCCCATTGCATCAATCGAAGGTCCCCAATCTATTCCTGAAGGAGTGGATGGAGTTATGTTAGACGGTTCTTCTTCATATGATGAAACATGGGGAATCCAAGGTCTGACATACATTTGGTCTGTAATCGATATCGATGAGGGGTCTTCCACTGGTATGCATCACGTTGTAGGTGCGGATAGTAGGAGTATCGTCGTTGAACCCATTCGTTCTGGAACCTATGAGGTCAGATTGACCGTTGCAGATCACGCCGGTAATCTCGGGCACACTTCTCAAATAATTGATGTGAAGAATATTGCTCCAATTGTTAGGTTGACAATCGACGGCGTCCCTTATTCAGATAATGACGAATTTACTCTACCGAAGGATTCAACCTGTGTTTTAGATGCATCCGGGTCTTCTGATACAACCAATGATGCAGAATCCTTACGATTCATATGGCGCGTCAATAACATCCCCACATACGAAGGGATCTCAAGAGATTTTTCATGGCCAGAGGGAATTGATGATGATTTCGTACTTACCTTAGAAGTAATAGATGATGATTCAAACTCGTCAATGATTTCAATATTAGTCAAGGACTACGACTCTGGCGGTGCAATTCCAATGCCAATAATTGTATTATTTCTATCAGCAATATTCTTGATATATTCTGTAGTCAATTCCAGGAAAATATCTATCAGGTCCGATATTCCAAAATGGTCTTAGTCGCAGAAAGACCCAAAGGCAGAATCATGAGGGGAAAACATGGTCCTGCCTTTCGAATCCTCGGAGTACATTAATCGTCAAGAAAGGCTGTTTGCAGAATTGCCTGAATCTTGTATAGTAATAATCCCAACCAATGACAGGAAAATCCGTTCCAACGATGTGGGCTACCCATACAGAGCCAATTCATACATGTTGTACATATGTGGCTGGGAGGAAGAAGAAGGCGTATTTGTTGCCAATAATATTTCTGGCAACTGGGAAACCACGCTATTTGTACCGCCACGTGAAACGAAGAAAGAGATTTGGGAGGGTATCAGGATAGGTGTTGATGGTGCTACAGAATGGCCAGTTTATGCAACCGACTCCTTGGAAAATTTCTCCTTCTCTGTTTCAGAAATTTCCTCTGATGCCGCTAACATCTTCACTATACTAGGGAATGCTAGAATCGTAGATGAGTTGTTTGACGATCGTGAGGATATTTCTGATCCAAGAGTAATATTAGATTCTATGCGGAGAGTAAAATCGGCGAGAGAGATAGAACACATGCGCGAAGCAGCAAGAATTGGCTCGGAGGCACATATTCATGCTATGAAGGTAGCATTCCCTGGTATAGGTGAGTGGCAAATTCAGGCTGCTGTAGAGGGTTACTTCATGAACTCAATGAGTAGGTGGAGTTTCCCGTCAATTATTGGAGGCGGCGATAGTAGTACAATTTTGCATTACAAGTCTAACGACTCTATAGTGCGTGATGGAGAGTTAGTATTAGTTGATGCTGGTTGCGAAGTAGCTGGTTATGCTTCAGATATTACTAGGACATGGCCTGTTAATGGTAAGTTCTCCGAACCCCAGAGAGAGATATACGAGATTGTTCTCAAAGCAGAACTCGCAGGTATAGAAGCATGTCAGGCCGGGTCAAGTTGGATATCAATGCATAAGGCTACATCAGAAGTAATCTCACAGGGATTGATAGATCTAGGAATCATAGAATGCTCAGTTGATGAGGCAATAGGCGACCCCGTTGAATTTGATGGACCATACAGGAATTTCTTCATGCATGGAACTGGACATTTTCTTGGTCTGGATGTTCATGATGTAGGTGGTGGGAGACAAGGAGACGATGAGAAGGGGCCAATTCTGGAACCCGGCATGGTAGTCACTGTAGAGCCCGGACTGTACTTTGGCGGGTGGCGTGAGGATATCCATGTGCCTGAGAGATATTCTGGAATTGGAATTCGGATTGAAGATGATGTACTTGTTACCAAAGACGGGCCAGTGGTTCTATCATCGTGCCCCAAAGAGATTGAGGAAATCGAGATGATTGTCGGCATTGGTGCGTAATATGGCAGACTGGCGGGAAATTCTTGAAGACCAACTAGGTACAGATCCTCCTCCTATCTCAGTAGAAAACGCATCCATACTATATTCAGATGCTTCGTTGAACGACCTAATGTTTGTTGCTATGGAAAGGAGGCGATTACAAGTTCCAGAAAACATAGTCACATTCTTGATTGATCGAAATATCAATTACACAAATGTTTGCTCAATTAACTGTCATTTCTGTTCCTTCTACAGGTCTCCTGGTCATGAGGAAAGCTATACTCAGACAATAGACCAGATTAGTGAGCGCATTATTGAATTAGAAACCCTAGGTGGGAGTAGGATATTGATGCAAGGGGGTGTCAACCCTTCCCTTCCATTTGAGTGGTACACTGACCTCCTATCTGAATTATCAAATAGACATCCTACAATTTTATTGGATTGTTTCTCACCCATAGAGATTGAGGGGATTGCCGAAGTATCAGGATTTTCCACACTTGAAGTACTTTCTAGATTCCAAGAGTCAGGATTACACGGCCTGCCTGGTGGAGGTGCTGAGATGTTAGTTGACAAAGTCCGATTCGATGTCTCTCCACGCAAAGGCTCATCGGAAAATTGGCTAAGAGTCATGGAGGAGGCTCAATCACTGGGTCTAACTACATCTGCAACAAATGTATTCGGATTCGGCGAAACCTATTCTGAGCGTATAGAACACATGGAGAAAATCAGATGTCTGCAAAGTCAATCCTTATCATCGGGATATTCTGGCTTTACATCATTCATTTCATGGCCAGTAATGCTGGAAAACAATGCCTTCGGAAGGATTAGACATCGAAGAAATATATCGGGGCTAGGAGCCGGATCAGTCGAATATCTGCGTCATGTTGCCGTATCTAGGATATTCATGAACAATATTGATCATATTCAAGCGTCATGGCCAACAATGGGCCTAGACGTAGCACAGATTGCATTGTCAGCTGGTGCAGACGATATTGGCTCTACAATGATGGAGGAGAACGTTGTTTCGGCATCGGGAACTAAGAAGACCATGGCAACAGTTGAAGAACTCAAGAATTCGATAATTGACAGTGGTTTCGTACCTGCAATTCGTGATTCGGACTACAATATATTGGAAGTATTTCGTGAAGAAGATATTCTAGAAGTTTGAAAGTTCTGCCCTGCCACTAATTACTGGTGCGATAGCGATTTCTGTATTTGTTGTTGGATGAGGCATTTTAACTGGTGAAACCCACTTAATTTTCCTATTATCCGAATCAACAAATTCGATAATTATCTCCCAGTGAATTGCGATGAGTGATGAGTAAACTGAACCAGGCCATTGCGCCCCTTCAAGCAAGGATAGATTGAATGGAGATCCCACAATAATACCAGAAACCCATGAGCCATGGGTCATTATTCTAAGTGGCTCGAGAATTACTGATTTCATTGATGTGGACTGCATTGGGGTAGATTCACCGACGCCAGAACCTATCTCATCACCTGGTGAAACTCTTTTTTCAGGAAGATTTGTGGACATTCCTGGAGATGGCTGTGCCCCTTCAGTCCTTCCCAGCGAGGCAAGCAACGTACTCCTCTCGGGGGTTGCCACTCCGACCTGAATTCTCGCTCGAGTTGGTGTAATACCATTTTCAATTTCGTCGATAGTAACATTCGCAGTATCTCTTTCTAACATAATAGATACCTTAGGTTCCAGAATAGGGTTTCTGGAAATTGACGTTTGTCTTGAAATGTCTCTGAAATTTGCAATTGTTCGGAATAGGAGCGGTAGGAGAAAAAGTGGGAATGTGTAGAATAGCAGTCTGGGGTATTCCAACGGGCCTATTTTGACTGAACCTGCTATCAGGTTGCTAAGTATCCCATATTCGACTAGTCCAGGTTCGATTGCATGAATAAAAAGTGAAATAATTAGAAGAATAACTGTCGGTTTAATCAACTTCCTCGAGATATTGTGAAGGGGATCAGGATCTACAAACCAACCCATTCTGGATCTGCTCAGAAATGCTGGGGGGGTGTTGCTAATTTCGCAATCCAAGTGAAGTTTGTCGGAATCGTCGTCGCTGTAATCACTCCATTGTACGAACCATCCATCATCAGTTCCAATATTGAAATTTCTAAATCTGTTGTCATTGACATCCACAACAACCTCAGATACCGGAACAGAACTAGGATCCATATTTCCGAGTTCGAATGGTGGGTACCTGACCCTTTGTAGTGTACGACGCATCATTAACTCCAAAGAATGGCCTTTGCTGCTCGGCTAGCCAGCATCCTGAACTCCGGGACTTCTTTCAACATCTTGATTCCAAGCGGAATGGGGTTATCTATGTCTCCAAATTCATTGATAATTTGAGTAACATCAGGTCTTGCCCAAACAGAAAATATGCTTTCAAGTTCTGAGTCATCCATCTCAGATAGGAATGCATCTCTGAGTGCTCTTTTCTTTCTCTGATTTCGCCTCATTTCCTGTAGCGATCTGGAAATTCTCTTCATTTGATTAAATCCAAGATTATTTTTCTCCATGGCAGTGCTTAATAATGGTACTAGAATGTCTACTTGTTTGAATCCGGGACCGATGCCTCCGCCTGTTGTAGGCTTACAAATTCCCGCGGCATCACCAAACAGAGCGACTCGCTCCTTCAGTGGCTGCCGAACAATACCACTTGGAACAGAGCCACAGAAACGCCCGACCTCCAAACAGTTCGAAAATCGCGAATTTAGAACCGAGTCAGATAATAGGCGAGCTAAATATTCTTCACTGGAAAGTCCATTCATCATTTCGGCCTTGGTCCATGTACCAATTCTAGTAGTTTCGCCCGTGGGTATTGCCCAACTAAAGAATCCCGGGGCTATTCCACGTCCAGTATACATGTCTAGCATCCCATCATCACCGGCGTATCCAGTGACCTCAACCTGAAACCCTATCATCGTCTCCATTGGAGAACCCATCCTGAATTCTTTTCGTACCCATGAATGAGCTCCATCAGCCCCACATAGAAGCTTGCAATGTATCGTTTCAGATCCATTCGTGCCATCTAATTGAACTGTGACGTGATTTTCTTCTACTACTGCTGAGGTTGGTTTAGTTGACAGTGATATATCAGTTCCAGATGAAATTGCCTGCATTACAACTGCCTCATCAAATATCTTCCTACATACTGAAAATGTACGTGCAACCGTTTGATCTCCGATTGTGACCATATTTCCCGAAGGGCTATGGATATTTGCACCCCAAATTGCAGTCAATATTGAGTGCTCAAGTCCTACCCTCTCCATAGATTCAGGATTTATTAGGCCCGCACATTGGAAAGGCCTGCCAACTTCATTATGTTCCTCGATTAGAAGAACACTGTGCCCAAACTCATTCATCTTCTTTGAGAGGTACCCTCCAATCGGGCCCGCTCCTACAACTACTACATCGTACTCTTGGACCATACCCACGCCACACTAAACTATTTTTTCCTCCGGCGCTTAGAATTTATTGTTTTCTTTAGATTACCGATGAGAATGCTTGCATCGCTCTTAGTAATGGTCTCAATTGATTCGGTTTGAACTGCTTCGATTGCTTGCTCTAACGACATTTCAAGAGACTCGGTCATTGAGATAATTGTGGCAATTTGTTTTTCGGTGGCCGGCGAATTCTTGTCTAATTCAATTAGGGAACCAATGGCCGTACTGGCCGTCCCACCCCTCCCTCCTGTTAGTTCGCCGATGTCAGATTCACCCATTTCTCTCAGAAAATCCCCCAAGTCAATTCCTAACCTGTCTACAAGTTTCAAGATGGTGGCAATTTGCTTTTCACTGGGGGGCACGCTTGACAGCACAGAGTCTCCTAGACCGTCGATGATGGTTCGAACCTCCTCTCCAGTCATTTTTTCTACCAATTTTCCTCTTGAAATATTTTCTCTTTCATCATCTGACAATCTATTCAATATACTTTGGAGGTACTGAACCTGACGAATGGTCGGTTTTTCCCGTCTTTTTTCAAGAGCAACGTTGTGCATATCTCTGAATGTTTCGGAAAACTGAACCCACTGATCGGGAGCATTTTCTTCACCAGCTTCAATTAAATCTAATTTTAACTCCATATTTGAAGTAAAGCCATAAGAAAAAAGTCCCTGCTGGTATATCTCCGTTTGATTGTAGAAGGGTGCGACTTCTATCCACAAAGTCCTCCCGTTTTCTGTTGGAACTAATGATGAACCTTCTTTGTGGATGTATTTTCTATCGATTAACTTAGTTACTGTTGATACGTATGTTGAGGGGCGTCCAATACCATCTTTCTTCATCTGCTGTATGATAGAACTCTCGGAGAATCGTCTAGGTGGTTTAGTGAAGTCGATAGTCATGATAGCATCGGAATCAATCAACCAAGAAGCGCCCTCGGTGAAACCGATGTCCGGCGGTGAGGTCTGCGTATCTTTTGATGTCCAGGCAAATACTTCTTCCCAACCGGAATGCGTTCGCCACGATGAAGTACCTGAAATCGGTAATTCAAGACCGGTGCATGAAAATGTCATACTCCGTCTCTCACGGATTGAATTGGACATTTGGCTTGCAGCAAATCGAGACCATATCAGAGTATAGAGGGTCTTCTCATCTTTATCATCCCCGGCCATTTCGTTTGTCGGGTCTGTGGGTCTTATGGCCTCATGAGCATCCTGAATGTTTCCCTTCTTCGTACCAGATTCACCTACACCATCTCCTAGAAATTGTTTTCCAAATTTGCTCTCAATATGCTTTCTAACATTGTTCCTTGCTGATTTGTTTGTCCTAGTAGAGTCAGTTCTGATGTATGTGATGTGCCCTGATTGATAGAGGGCCGAGGAAATTTTACTGGTTTTTGAAATTGACCAACCCAGAGTGGAACTAGCTGTCTGAAGCATGGTATCGGTGGTAAATGGAGCCTTTGGACGTCTACTAATCGTCCCATCCTTGATTGAGTCCAGTATCAGGGTCCGAACTGAATTTATTGTCTCCAGAGATGTTTTGGCCATTTCAGTATCAGAGGTTCTATCTGGATAATGCTTCCCATCATCGTCAAACCATGCATCCAAATCGTCGGATTCATGAAACCTAACTTTTACTTCAACTCCATTGGAATAGGCATTGACTGAGTTGTATTCCTTGGGGATATGGGCTTCTCTTTCTATTTCCCTATCGACAATATATCCGAGAGAAGGTGTTTGCACCCTGCCCATAGACTTAAGTTTCCATGATCTGCAAAATTTTGAACACCGAAATCCAACTAGTCTATCCATCAGTCTCCTGACTATTGCTGCCTCAACTAGATCCATATCCAATTGTCGAGGATTTGAAATTGCCGTAATTACCGCGTCTTTCGTAATTTCATTAAATGATACCCGATGTACTGTGTCAAACTCTGATAGAATTTCACTGAGTCTCCATGCAATAAATTCACCTTCCCTATCAGGATCTGTGGCTATATACACTTCATCGACTCCAGAATTTCTTGCCTTGGATGTAATCTTAGACATGATTCTCTCTGCTCTTTCCGTCCAGGACCAAGGAGGGTTAGGTAACTCGCCAGTCTTTGCAGCCCACATGGCCTTGGAACTGTCCTTCGTTTTACGGTTCGATGGAAGATCCTGAACATGACCGTTGCATGCTTCGACCATCCAACCCCTTCCAAGGTATTTCTTGATGGTGCGTGCTTTTGCACCGGACTCTAGTATTACTAGTTTCAATGATACTCCTCGGATTTGAATCGCCGTAACATGACCTGTATAAACATGAGTGCCGAGAATCGATGGCAACGCGCGCGCTCGCGCGAGTGCGCGCGTAACCAGACTATATTTGAGCCAGGAATAATGCAAAATCAGTATATTCCTACGTAACTATTGAAGAATAGATTCTATTGGGAGGTATGTGGGAGTTGCATGGAGGCTATTCGGTAATCCAGCATTACGTCTTATTGACTCCGAGAGGGCACACACTATTTCCATGGAAGCCCTGAAAAGATTCGGAGAAACTCGTGCAGGACTGACATTGCTCAACTCATTGTACAAGTCACCTGAGTTGCCTGTCGAGGTGTTTGGCAAGCTTTTTCATCACCCAGTTGGATTGGCTGCGGGTTTTGATAAGGGAGGAAATGCTCTATTGGCATGGTCGGCTATGGGATTCTCATGGTGTGAGTATGGTGGAGTTACTAGATATCCACAAGAAGGGAATCCAAAACCTCGGATGTTTCGAGCCAACAAGCATCGTGCATTAGTGAATAATATGGGTTTCAACAACCCGGGGGCATCAGAATTACGAAAAAGATTGAGTGAAAGAAAGACTGCAGATCGTTGGCCGAAGTCTCCAGTGGCAGCAAATATTGGTCGCTCAAAAAAGATTCCCAATGAGCACGCAGGTGACGACTATGCAGCAACTATGGAAATTCTTTGGGATCATGCTGACATGTTCGTTCTCAATATTTCATCACCCAATACGCCGGGTCTCAGAGACCTCCAAGGGCAGGAATACCTTGAGTCGATTCTCGGTTCATGCAATAAGATCAGGGAGATGAAATCAGAGTCGAAGCCAATGTTACTGAAACTATCACCCGATACATCGAACGATGAGATTAGACAAACAATTTCATACGCACAGAGTATGGGAATCGATGGAATCGTAGCAACAAATACTACCATCAAAAGGCCGGTTCCATTGTCCACACAGTCTAGAAAGGCTTTCTCATGCGATGGAGGACTTTCCGGGAGGCCCCTCAATTCTCGGGCATTAGAAGTTATCAGCATGGCATTCCAGGAAACAGACGGAAAACTGCCTATTGTTGGAGTTGGTGGAATTGACTCAAAAGAGTCAGCATGGCAAGCCATTATTTCTGGAGCAACGCTAATTCAATTATACTCGGCATTGGTTTTCAATGGCCCTACTGTCGTATCATCTATTGTGAAGGGCCTGAAGAAAAGTGTGATTGAGTCGGGTTTTTCATCGATTAGTGAGGCCGTTGGGTACAAGCACATTTAGTCAGGTTGTGAATATTTTTATGGCACTAACCAGAATTTCAAGACTTACAATAGTTTTCGTATCATCCTTGGTCGTACTAGCACTGATGATGGCAAGTGTAGATCCAGAAATTCAGTACTCTGTTGATGAATTAATGGATGACCCTCGGAAATTCGAAGAATCTAGTGTCTTTGTGAGAGGTATTGTATCCCCAGATTCAATGAATTATGACGATTTGATATTCATTTTATCAGGAAACTCGCATGAAATACTGGTAAATTTTGCAAACTCGCCTATACCTGATGGGTTCGATGAGGGTCGTACTATTTCTGTACGAGGGAACATGGTCTCAAACAATGGAAATTGGATGATTGACTCGTACGAAATTCAAACCGGATGCCCGTCAAAATACGAAGCATGAGTACTGGTCATATTCATACGTGACCTCTATGTGCTTGATATGGGCTAGGGGGGGAGTTGACGTGCTCTATTATTCACAAATCGTCGAAAATGGTGACCCGAAGTCCGAGGGCGGCGCAAACGAACCTCTGAGATTACTCCAGTCGACTGCGATGTCTCGCCCCCAAGAGATCCAGGTTGGCGGGAGGCAAATCCGGAGGGATTTACCAATCGTCTTACGCCCGGGAACCAGGTCAGGCGCGGAAGCGAGCAGCCCGACCGGGGATGCTGGATGCCTTGGGACTTCGGGACTGAGAAGACTGGTGTGCAAGTTTCATTGATGACGAGCGTCCACCGAGGACATGCCCACCAATCACTCCTCATGGTCGGCGGAAAGCAATGTCTTAACAGTGATATCCGAAATTCCTGCTAGGCCATTTTTGGCACATCTTCGAAGTAGTTCCTCCCAGCCGCTATGATCCTCAAATGCTATTGAAGCAAGTTCTCTTGCTTGAGAAAATTGACCCGATTCAACCAGTTCGATTGATTTCCAAAACGCGATTTCTGGTATTTTCGTCTGGTAGATTTTCGATTTTTCCCCTCCATGAATATATTTGAGGTTCACATATTCATTATGCATTTTGAGGAGTCTATCCAACTCCATCAGCGGTTCTTGATGATCATCAACCCCTATATCCACAATGGTCCCTTCCCAAGGATTGGTTTGAAGATCGGAATCTACAACTAGCAATCTCGCTGATTGCTTGCCCCTGATATCCCCATCTTCCGATTCTGCGGCATGTAGAGCGGCGAGCATTCTGGTAGCAAGATCTCCATTAGTGCCAACAAATGCTTCGGACATTACCTCCCATACAGTAGATTTCCACATCATGTTGGCTTGACAGGAAAATCCATCACCCACCAAATGTCCTGATTCAGGTATAGTCTTGGAACCGGTATGAACAGATATTCTAGAGGATGCGTCAATCATTGCCACTTGCCTGATCTCAGGAGATGGGTCCTGAGATAGCCTTAGCTTCATTGCTCCGACGGATTGCATTCCTCCCTCCATTAGTTCAATTCCAAGGGGCCCGTGGTCAATTAATGCCATAGCCTGAGTAGCGACTGCACCAACTCCTGCTTTTGCCCAACATACTACACCGGCACCAAACCAATGGGATTGTACTGCAACTCCAAATTGTCCTGATTCCGGACATCTAGCTACAATTGAATAAGTCACAGAATCCCCAATTTATCTAACGAATCTAATCCACCCATCGTACAGACAATTCTGAAGTGATTTTCGGGAACAGGTTGTACAGACAACCTCTGACCCCTTCTGAGAAGTGGCATTCCATCTAAATCTCCATTGGCACGCAAATCTGGTAACCGTACTGGCTCAAGTGAATATATGGGTTCAATATCGACCATCATCCAACGTGGATTATCAGGCGTCGCCTTGGGATCGAAATATTTGGAATTACTATCTTGTGCAGTGAAATCTGGATAACCCCCCTTGCATATTCTTGCCACACCTGCTATATGGGGAGGTTTGCAATTTGAATGGTAAAAGAGAACATAGTCACCAACAGACATTTCATCTCTCATAATATTTCGAGCCTGGTAGTTCCTCACACCATCCCAATGAGTATATCCATCTGCGACCAACTGTTCCCATGAGTATACGTGGGGCTCACTCTTCATAAGCCAGTAATTCGCCATGCACTACCTACCAATAGGAGAGAAATCAAGGTTTTCTTTCACCAAGCATCCTGAGTAATGTCCATCACGGACTCGATGTTGTCAAAATCGTGGTTGATTCTTCCAGGAGTCAGGCCTGAAGACTTCATCATAGCTGTCGACCCTCCAGTAAGGCCAAGGTTAGAAGTGACCATGAATGAGTAAATTGCTGGTAATAGAAGTAATGCCGACAATGCTGCAACAACCAGTAGAATTATGATTACTGTGACGAAAGGGGCAATTGCATCAATCGTAATTCCGTATGCACAGGTCAAACCAGCCGCAGTGACGGTTGTTGCTTCGAAAAGGCTCATTCCCGTACTAGCACAGGCTGTACGAATTGCATCCAATGAACCTCCAAGTTCCTTAACCCTGTTTGCAATATGTATAGAAAAATCAATTCCTACGCCAACAAGAATTGATCCAATCATTACCGTGACAAGTGAAAGTGATACTCCCCACGAATCCATGACTAGCCATTGCATTGCTACAGTAAAGCCAACGGGGATTGTAGTTAGCAAGGCATATCTGATATCCCTGAATACCAATGCTAGTGTGACAATTGTAAATCCTAGAGCAAAGGCAAGAGACGTCCATTGAGAGTCTACAATTAGGTTATTCACCTCTATTGTGATGGAAGCTACTCCAATAAGCGAGTCCCCGAGTACAGATATGGGATTCTCTGAATCTCCTGCCGCCTTCGCCCAACTATTGATTTGACCAACAGTCACGGCCGTGCTCTTTACATCCATGAATGGCATGTCGATATATATCAGAGTCCTTTGATAATCAGTTGAAATGAATAGCTCCCTCATTTCCTCTGTCATACTGTTGTAAAACACGTAAAGTAGGAAATTCTGAGCCTGCCGCCCCCCATCGTCTTCTTGGGCATCTAGGGTATCCAAGAGCGTCCAAAATGAAACGTTGCCAGACTGTTCGCGATCGAAAATTATCTCAGCAATCTCCTTTATGGGTTCAGGAAGAGGGGTGTCGTCGATGATGTCATTGATGGGCGAGCCTGATACATTCACACCCACAGCAATTGCTTTCATGAGAAATACGATTGAGACTGCAGTAGCGTTTTCTACGTCGTTACATTTTGCTTCGAGATTCTCAATTCCTTCAAGATTTGCGTAGGGATGGTCCGCAGTTATCGTTCCTATGCCTAATTCAGGCTCGGCGCGAATGTCGGCCTCGACTAGTAAGAATCCAGGCTGCCCTGCCTCAAACTCGGTAGAGTACACATCCATCTTTTGAACTGCTTCGACCTCATTTGGAGCCATTTTCAGTAGATCGATATTTTCCTCGACATGCTGCCGATTATATCCTGCTGAGATTAACATCATTGTTAGGAATAATGCAATAGTTATTCGCGACCATCTAACAGGCATATTTACTGCTGCTACGAAAACTTTGGGAGGTGGGTGAGAAGGTTTTTTCAGATCAAGGAGAATAGTGAGATTTGGAACCATAATCATAGTCATAATGTAAACCACCACAATTCCGCCGGCTAGAGCCCAACCTACGGTCTGAATCGGTTTCATTGGTGCAAAGGTAAGTGAGATGAATCCGATGATAGTAGTCATTGCGGACAAGAAGACCGCTCGGCCGGTGGAATTTAGTGCAGAAGCCATCTTCTCGTGCGGTGTGCCCTTCGATTCTGCATATCTATTAGTGATATGGAGTCCATATGATACCCCCAACGAGAGAACAATGGGGCCAACAAGAATGACAGTCATTGTTACTTCGTAATCAATTAAGCCGATCAAACCCAGAGTAACCCAGACAGCGCAAAGTGTGGGCAAACCAGCGATGATAACGACCTTGATTCCTTGGATTAGGCGGATTCTTCCTGTCTGAAGCAGGTCACAATGGAATATCCATAACATCCCAGCTACAAATAGGCATCCCACTGGAAAAACTTCCCAGAATAATTTGAATGACTCTTCGGTAACAGCGTTAGTAAGTGGAGCAGGGCCCGTTAGCGTCATTCTGAGGCATAAGGAATCACCCTCAGAATCGCATGCTCCTTGGGAATCTGGATTACCCCAGTTGTTATCCTCGGCAATTTCATCGATCATGCCTTGAGTTTCGGAAACAATATCTCCCACAGATTTGTCCCCAGTATCATCGGCAATACCAATGATTATCACTGCCCTATTCCATCTGAATGCCCTGTCCTCGGTGGCTGTCCCAACATCTCTGACCAATTTGTCTAGGGCATTCTGGGGCATTTCTTGGAGAATCTGGTCGACTCGTTGTTGCTCTTCTGGAATTGCGTAGTTTCCAATTAAATCACTTTGGGCATCTATGGTCTCATTAATCTCATCTGATAATTGTTCGTTACCCGTTGCTTCGGCTAATCCCGAAAAGAATGCCTTGACAACGCGACCAGCACTGGAGTTAACTTCCTTAATCACTGTAGATATCGAAAGGACGTAGATGACATTATCTTCTGATCCGCCATCATTTGTCTGATTATTGATTGCTCTCTCAACCCTGTCTAACTGATTTAAAATATTGATTTGTCCGGATGCTCCACATTCCACACAGGTTACATTGTAATTGTACGACTCAACGTATATCACCATCACGTTCGTCGTCCAATCCTTCTCTACTTGAGCAATCAGATTCTTCACGCTGTGAGGGTCATCATCAGTTGGCAGGTAAACCTCCAAGTCCCCATTAACGTTTAGTGCAGGTTCTTCATTACAATAATCAGGATTATCGAATCCATCTCGGCAGTCTAATACGCCCGAGTGAGGAAGTAGTGAAACGGTGAATCCAAGTGAAATTAGAACGGCCCAGATTGGGAACATTGTAAGAAAACTAGAGCTCTCGGATTCCCTGAAACGACGACGAATACGATTCGGAATCATGGCAATTGAGCCCATTAACTGTTCAGAATTTACTCTCGATATAGTCGAGATTGCTTTGTCTCGAATGGTGCCATCTGAACCACTCGGCAAATCTTCTGTTCGCTTCTTCGCCATGTCTCTACCACTCCGACGTGAAACGGCATACCTTCAACCCCTCGGCAATCATGATTCGTGGTCGTTAATTATTGAATGACATGGCAATGGTCAAAAACGCGCGTCTTTGCCAAAAATACGGTGACATAATGGGTGAGCCGAAGATTACCGACAAGAGATGGAGCGTAGATCTAGAAAAGCGCATCCAAGAGTCGCATTTCAACGAAGAGGCATATCGAAATAGATATGGTTTCGATCCAAATACTGACAAGGAGGTTTTCGTCATTGACACTCCACCCCCCTACCCAAGTGGGACATGGCATATTGGTGCTGTCGCTCAGTACAGCATGATCGATGTCATTGCAAGGAGTCAAAGGTTGCTTGGCAAGGAAGTTAGATTCCCCTGGGGCGTGGATCGTAACGGCATTAACATCGAATTCACAGTAGAAAATAAGACAGGAAAGAAGATGAGGTCATATGACAGGGCTGATTTCCTCGATCTATGTTCACAAACAATTGAGGAATACACACAAGCTATGCGAAAGACTGCCAAAAGAGTCGGATTGTCATGCGATTACGAAAATGAGTATCTAACTGACTCTCCCGAATATCGGGCGGTATCGCAATCGATTTTCGTTGATTTATTCAAGAGGGGAGACATTGTTGAGGATCTTCGGCCGAACATTTACGACCCGGTAGAAGGTACAACTATCGCAGAAGCTGAGGTTCAGAGAATCCAGAGGAGAACTAAATTATGTCATATTAAATGGAGTACTGAGGACGGCGAAGAAATCACCATCTCAACCACCAGGCCAGAAATGATTTGTGCCTGTGGAATAGTTGTTGTTCATCCAGACGATAAACGATACTCACACTTGGTAGGAAAGATGGTTTCCCTCCCCTTGCCAGTTTCTAAAAGGGAAGATAGAGTTGAGATTGTGGCCCATCCATCAGTAAAGATGGATTTCGGGAGTGGAATTCTGATGGTTTGCTCCTTTGGTGACCAAAATGATGTTGCGATATTCAGAGATCTAGGTCTGCGGCCTTTCGTGGCAATAGATCTTGATGGCAAAATGACGGGAATATCTGGCCCATTGGTTGGGATGGATGTCAGTGAAGCTAGAGACGAAGCGACGAAACTTCTTCTGGAAACAAACTGTTTGGTATCGACCGAGGAAAGAGAGCAGGAGATTCCAATTAGTGAGAGGGGTGGAAACCCAATTGAGATCATTCTTCTTAAGGAATGGTATGTCAGACAGACTCACGTACTCGACAGGCTAGTAGAATTATCCGACAAAAGCCGATTCATACCAGAGAAGAACAGACAGTACCTACATGACTGGGTCGATGGAATTTCCATCGATTGGCCTATCAGCCGAAGACGGTGGTACCACACAGAGGTGCCTATATGGTACTCAGAAGATGATAATATGGTCATCGTACCGCCTAAGGGAGCATATGTTCAACCATGGAGAGAGTTGCCCCCCGAGGGTTCCGAGGTCATTGACAGGGAGACGAAAGACGTTGTCGGGACCTATTCTTCAATGAAGGATACACTAGGGACAATTGTCGGTGAAGAGAAGGTGTTCGATACATGGATGGATTCATCGAACTCAAACTTATTCGTTTCGGGTTATCTGAATCAACCAGAATTGTTTGAACGGGCCTTCCCCACATCTATTCGTCCTCAGGGCAAGGAGATAGTTAGGACATGGCTATACTACACCCTCCTCAAGAGTACTTTGCTATTGGACAAACCTGGATTTCAGAACATTTGGATCGATGGCCTTGGTATGGATCCGTGGGGCAGGAAGATGTCAAAGTCACTAGGTAATGGAATTGATGCAGACAGCGTTCTTGAGTGTGGTGCTGGTGGACGTACTGGCTCATGGAAGATCAAGGGGGTCGATGGGAAGCAAGTTGCACTAAAGGCGAATAAGATCGGTAGTGAGTGCTTCCGCCTGTGGAAGTCCTGTGATGCCCAGGTAGGTGACGATTTTCATATCAACCCAGAGGAGATAGAGACCAAATATTACGGTGTTCTAACTAAGATATTCAACATAGCCAGATTTGCAAGTCAGTTCGACGCTCCTATTGATCTCGAGTCGCCCCCTAATCTAGAAATTGAAGATGTCTGGATACTGGCGGAGTTCGATGCTACTCTGTCCATCGTTCAGAATGCATGGGAGAACATTGACATTTACACGGCGGCACAAACTATCAAGGCCTTCGGGACTGGAATATTCCCAAGCCACTGGCTGGAGATGTCAAAATCTAGACTATACGAAGGAAACGAATCTGCCACATGGGCTCTACATAGGATTGTCCGAGATCTGATGAGTGCATTTACTCCCATATGCCCTTTCTTCACTCATTATCTCAGTACCACACTATACAGTAGCAGTTCTACAGATGTGAGAGAATTCCCTCGAATCCCACCAGCTTGTGGGGCTGATCAATTCAATGAATTACGTTCGCTAACTGACCATCTTGAGTCATTCAACTCAATGGTCTGGAAGTCTAAGAAGGATCTAGGAATTTCGTTAAAGTCGCCAATTTCTGGAATTGTTCTGCCTGAAATTCTGTCTCCCTTCGCCATAACTCTGACACAAATGCATAACTTAGAATGATGTTATTCTGTGTATATCCTAGTATCATATCTACCCAATGTAGCGTTAAGGATGTGTGTCAATTAAGTGATGTGCTAGTTTCGCCCGTCTTGAAGAACTCAATCAGCAATGATGCCATCTCGATGCCGATTCTAGCTTGAGCCTCCAATGTTGATGCAGCAATGTGAGGGCTCCCGTGAAATGAGTCAATGCCTAGAAGGGTGCTCTCTCCAAGTGGTTCCTCATCAAAAACATCCAACGCAAGGGATTGCAAGTGTCCGCATTCCAGTGCTATTGCCGCGGCTTCTTCATCGACAATTCCCCCTCTAGCACAACTAACGATGTGGTTACCGCATTCAATGCCATCTGCCCCCACTCCAGGCATCAAGGATATCCTATACGAATTTACAAGATTACGAGTTTCATCAGTCAAGCTGCAATGGACTGAAACATGTGTGCAGTGTCGAAAAATATCGTCGACGTCATCGTGGAAAACAACTCCAGGAATTTCTTCACTGACATATGGGTCAAATGCATGTACATCCATTCCAAATGACTCTGCAACCTGGGCCACCCCTCTTGCAATCCTTCCGAATCCGACAAGTCCAAGTCGTTTTCCACCGATTTCGGACCCCCTGAGTCGCTTCTTTGCCCATTCACCGTTACGGAGGGACCTGTCGGCAGTGGCGATATTCCTAGTGGAAGCTATTAGATGACCAATTGTGAATTCGACGACGCTCCTCGTTGATGCGCCGGGGGTATTGCAGACAATAATGCCATTTTCTGATGCTTCATTGATATCGATGTTGTCGACTCCTACGCCAGCCCTTCCAATAAAGCGAATTCCACCATCCCCGGTTACCGAAGCTAAAATCTGTTTTGCTGGAAGCTTGGTGGCACTTCGAATCACTACCGCGTCAAAAAATGCAAGTGAGCCATTTGAAATTTCATCTTCTTCGTGGTGTCTAAGAACTACTTCGTGACCTTCCTCCTCTAGCATTTCTACTGCTTGGGCAGACATCCCGTCCGTTACTGCTATGCGAGCCATGCATGGACCTGAGGCATTACGTGCATCAATATTGTGAGAAAATATTCCGGTGGATTGATATCTAATACCCCGAATCCGATGTTAGATACCATGGGATTTGATTTGCCTGAACTAGGATATGCATACGACGCACTTGAGCCGCATATTGATGCTGAGACAATGGAACTCCATCATTCCAAGCACCATGCTGGTTACACCGCTAAACTCAATGCTGCGATAGAGGGCACGGAGATGGATGACATGGGAATCGAGAATCTCATGATTGAACATTTTGACAACGCTGCAGTAAGGAATAACGGAGGCGGATACTGGAATCACCGTATGTTCTGGTCCACAATGAGTCCCAACAGCGGGGGAGAGCCTAGTGGAGATCTTGCAAATGCTATTGCTGATTCATTTGGCAGCTTCGATTCGATGAAGGAGCAGTTCTCTAATGCGGCAATGACGCGCTTTGGAAGTGGTTGGGCGTGGCTATGTGTTACTCATGGGGGCCTGTGCATATGCTCCACTCCAAACCAAGACAACCCAATAATGACTGGTGAAGGAGTACCGATTCTGGGCTTGGACGTATGGGAGCATGCCTATTACAAAAATTACGGCCCGGGAAGAGCGACCTACATCGAAGCATGGTGGAACGTTGTCAATTGGCCCGCTGTCGCAGAGAATTACATGGGTGCTATATAGAACAAATTTTCCCAATAATTACCATTTCATTATAGTGACTAAACGGGACGCGGTAGCGTGGTCGATGATTACGAGGCTATGTTCACATCTGTTCTAATATTGGTATCTCCAGTATTCTTTGCCTTACCAGTCTCCTTTGGATGGAGGTGGTGGGTTGGAATAGAGCCAGAGCATGAGCATTATAGAGAAAAGGTCCGCAGAGTATTGGATGCGGGAATGCCTCTAGTTAGATACCGAGGTGAGTTGGATGCAGAAGCAAGAAGGGTACATCTGACATCTGACCGGCAGTCAAGAATTGAGTCTGATCTTCTACACAGACTCAGGATTCAGCACTTCTTACTTTTCCCGAGTCTAGTCCTTTGGCCATTAGTTGGAATTTTTGCAGCGATAATTAGCATTCCAATGATGCCCCTCCTAAAGATTGTCGAATGGATATTAATTGACAAGAAACTTCTCTCTCGTGTAGCCATAATTATTCAGAAGTATACTAGATGGGAGATAATTGGAATTCCCAGACTAGATGACGGTTCGGAACGTTTTGGTAAGGCCCTTGCATCAATTCACAGAATGCCCACTACTGTTTTTCTGGGGGTATTTGCATATCTCATAGTTTCATACTCACCTATGAGCTCTTTCCACGTGCTACTCCTCAGCGCAGCAGTATACATCATCTTAGTAGCAGCTATTTCTGTAATTAGAGCTGCCACAGAGAGTACACTAACATTTGCAGATCCAACGAATAGAAGGATTATTCCCATGGAGTCATATGTTGACGAGAAACTAGGACCTTGGGTTGGAGTTGGATTAGTTTTTCTACTTTCGAGGCAACTGATGTATGGATCAAAAATTCGTACTGGTGAACTCCTAATAGACCCTGTACCTTTTGCAATTAGTGTATTACTAGTCCTATATACTGCAACTATTATTGGAATCACAGTGGAAATTGTTTTCTTCAGGAGTAGGGGTGATGATGTCAGAATGACATTCCAGAGGCAGATGGTCGATGTTTTCAATCCTGATATCTATCTTTTCAATAGAAACATGGGATCACTGAGGTTGATTCCATTGATGCCTCTCTCTGTATGGCTCGACTCCGACGAAGATTATGAGACCATTATCACGGATAAGTGATTGTATCGACTGAGTAATCGTGCCCGTTGATATGAATTTTTCCGAGCTCATTGTTAGTCAATTTGACTAATGCTAGGGCATGGCAGGTCCCATCAATAAATGTTGATGAGGTGACCTTAATCGAGCCGATTTCTGGGACTTGATATTTTCCAACTAGGATCGGCGACTTACCAATCAGTCTGCAGAAACTCTTGACCGTCCTTCCTCTACTTTCAATTCTAGCATGGACTTCCTGGCCCGGATAGCAACCCTTGTCATTACTAACGAGTTTATCCATTCCCATTTCTTCGGGAAGGTTTCCCTTAGCATCGGAAATAGTAGGCAACCCAAGCATTATTCTGACGAAACCCCATCTTTCTGAATCAATCTCGACGTACCCCAACTCACTAAGTATAGAAGTGACTTTGGAAATACTGTCTGGAGGCACTAGAATGTCCACCATATACTCATTCGAAGAAACATAGTGTGAAATTAGAATGTTATCAACTTCGAAAATCTCATTGTCAACAAGATTTGGGCATTCGATATCAAATTTTGATAGTAATTCTGAGGTGTCATCTGGAAATATGGCAATTCGTGTTATGGCATCATCAGCAATCAGTACCTCGCAATTTTCATCCCATGATTTACCATCGACTAATGATCTACGAGTGGTGCTCCCCTCGATGGAAGATGAGACTAGTAAGAAATTGTCGAAAATCGGGAAAACGGTTCCAATATCACATATTCGTCCATTGAAATCACAGAATAGGACTTCTCTTCTTCCTAGATTGATGATGTTGGAAATTTTTGTCGATACAATCCTGTCAATGACATTGAGAGAGTCAGTTCCTTGGAGAAGAGTAACTGAGTCTTTAAGGATTACATATTCGGAACTGGGGAATGCTAGGGACAAAAAACGACCTCAGCCGAAGGACTGTCCACAACCGCATGAACGATCTGCATTGGGATTTTCAATCTGGAAACCCCCGCCCATTAATGTCTCCTTGAAGTCAATATTAATCCCATTCAACATTGAACTATCCTTGTTGTGTACCATGACATCTATACCTCCTTTTCCAATCCTCTGAAATCCTTCGTCACCGGGGTCTTCTATGATTTTCATATCGTATAGGTAACCAGAACAACCCCCGGATTGAGCACTTATCACCAAAACATGGGAATTTTCGTCGCCATTCATGTTTTGCAGTAATGCATTCAATGCAGCTTCAGTGAAATTTAATTCGACATCGACCACTTCGGATTCGGTGACTACGGGAAGGGAGAAACCTTCACCCCCAAGTATGCTCATGATTCTCTGTTGAAATGGTTCTATTTCAACGGTTCCTCTATTCATTCGTCACACATATCAATCATGTACTTCTCCAAGGGACATGGACGGTCTTGAATCACGAGATGTGGCAAAATTGACTTTGGCTGGTCTGACACGTGAAACTGACTACGTTGCTTGTGAAAATCCTCTATCTATTGTCATAGAACATGAAAATCATGGCATTCATCCTCTGGGAATCACAATGAGGACGAGGGGGGACGACAGATTCCTTGTTCTTGGGTTCATATTTTCCGAGGGGATAATTTCCTCTATTGATGATGTCGAAGAAATTGAAATTGTAGATGACGACGCATTCATTAAACTGAGAGCTAGTTCATTGTTTAGTCCGGAAACACACTGTAGAGGTACTACAGTAACATCATCATGCGGAATTTGTGGGAGGCCGACTATGGAGGGTATGTTGGAAAACCCTGTCATAGAATTGGACGAGGGTTTGACAATAGGCCTCGACGCTATAGAAAATTGTCTGCGTTCATTAACTAGTGAACAAAATATCTTCGCAAAAACCGGCGGATCCCACGCTTGTGCTAGTATATCTGGAAAAGGCACAATCGAGAGGATATTCGAAGATGTCGGTAGGCACAATGCATTTGACAAATTGATTGGGTCATACGTTGACTCAGGGAAATTACCACTATCCAGACTAGCTTCATTGGTTTCTGGAAGAGCCTCATATGAATTGGTCCAGAAGGCCATCCGAGCGGGATTTCCCATAATGATCGCTATTGGTGCGCCAAGCAGCCTTGCTGTTGACCTCTCTAGAGAGTATGGCCTGACTCTGGGCTGCTTCGCTAAGGATGACTCGTTGTCTCTATACAGCGGAGTCAGGAGGATTCGGAAGGGTCTTGAATGAACGTGGATTTCTATACCTCCTCTCCTTCATATCGTTCTGGTATTTTGTTCCCAACTCGGAGCCGTTCCTAGAAACCCATTCAGCGAAACCGATGATACCCAGAGGTTTTTCATCTGTAGCCATCAATCCTCGCATTAAGCCTCTAATTTCGGCTCTGGTTATCACCCTGTCCTGTACAATAACTCCGACCATCCTTCCTACTAGCCAACCAACGATTGGCGGAACAGGAAATATCACCCTGCGAACACCTATTGATTTGGCGAGTAATCTAACGTAATCTCGATATGCGAATGTCTCTGGTCCTGCTACGTCCAAAACGACGTTCTCCATTGATTCTCCCTGATTTGCTGCTACCCTAGCAACATCTGAGATGTGTATTGGCTGTATTGGGTAATTACCAAAACCGAAAACCCCGAAAACAGGGAATTTGCGTAATAGCCAAGCCATGTTGTTAATCAATACGTCTCTTTTTCCTCCGAAGAATACTGTTGGCCTTAGTATCGCATAGGATAGTGTGGAGTTGATCAGAATATTCTCGGCTTCCACCTTCCCTCTGAAATATGACCAATCAGGAGCCTTGTGTGGATGTGCCACCGAAATATGGACTATCCGGCTGACCCCTGCATCTTCTGCTGCACGGAATAGTTTCCTAATGTTCTCAACTGCCAGATTATGGGCATATCCTCCCTTTTGGTCCTTGTAACGTACCCAATATGTATTGTACAGCACCTTGGCTCCTTTCAATGAATATACAAGAGAGTCGTGATCTGTGAAGTCTATTGCATGCACCTCTACCTGACCATCGAAAGGGTCGTCTCGCCCGATTGCATTGGTTAGAGTCCTCACTCTCCTGCCTCTCGAAAGAAGTTCCTTAGCAATCCACCTACCTGAATATCCAAACGCACCTGTAACAACGTGAAGCTCTTTGGACATGGCCTTCGAGGCACGGTTCCGAACATTATCTTAACCTCAGTACGTTGAAATGCGAGATGCCATAAATTGGAACGTGCGAGTAACTCCCGAAGCAACTACCCCACTCGATGAAAGCCCCCCGAAGAAGAGGAGACCCAGTGTATTCGCTGCTGGATTGCCGGCAATAATTTCTACGGCAAAACACGGAATTAGCAAAATGGGGATTCTAGGTAGTCTCTCCAATCTGTCCAGAGTAAACCAATTCCACGGTTTCGATTGTCCTGGATGTGCGTGGCCAGATCCTGATTCAAAGAGGACATTCGCGGAATTCTGCGAAAATGGTGCTAAGGTGATTGCGGACGAGGCAACTAATAGAAAGGCAGATCCCGCTTTTTGGGCTAAATGGACCGTTTCGGAGTTATCTAAGAAGCCTGATTATTGGCTCAATAAGCAAGGCAGATTGACACATCCACTAATTCTGAGAGATGGATCGGAGTACTATGAGGAACTGTCATGGGATGATGCCTTCAATGAAATCGCAAAAGAGATGTCGGAACTTAATTCTCCAGATGAAGCAATATTCTACACATCAGGAAGGACTAGCAATGAGGCCGCATTTCTATGGCAGTTGCTTGCCAGGAGTTTTGGGACGAACAATTTGCCCGATTGTTCGAACATGTGTCACGAGTCATCCGGGGTTGCTCTTACAGAAAGTATAGGAATTGGTAAGGGGACTGTGAAACTTGAGGATTTCTACAAATCAGACCTAATCATTGTCATAGGACAGAATCCCGGCACCAATCATCCTCGAATGCTCACTGCTCTTAGGGATGCTAAACGATCAGGCGCATCCGTGATCAGCATCAATCCCCTTGTCGAGGCGGGCATGATCAGGTTCAAGCATCCACAAAATCCGCTGGAGGTTCTAGGTCATGGGACTTCAATTTCAGACGAGCATATCAGAGTAAAGGTCAATGGTGACCAAGCCTTATTCAGGGGATTTGCAAAAACAATTCTCTCCAATTCAGCTGAAAATGAAGATTTTATTGAGAAATATACGAACGGTTTTATGAATTATCGGGATGAGGTAGAAAATTCTAGTTGGGATGAAATCTCTAAGATTTCCGGTATTGACAGAATTCAAATCGAACATATTGGAGACCTGATATCTAGATCGAAATCAACTATCTGTTGTTGGGCCATGGGACTGACTCAACACAAGAATTCCGTTGCAACAATTCAGGAAATTTCCAATGTACTCTTACTTGGCGGGCATATAGGTAGAGAGGGGGCGGGAGTATGCCCTGTCAGGGGACATTCGAATGTTCAGGGTGACAGGACTGTGGGTATCAACCATGATCCTTCAGGAGATTTCCTCGAATCTCTAAGAGTTGAGTTCGGAATCCGACCCATAAGTAAGAAGGGATTGGATGCAGTTGAGTCGGTCAGAAGAATGAGGGATGTGAGTGGTGGAATATTCCTCTCAATGGGGGGAAATTTCCTCTCAGCCATGTCAGATACAATGTCTACATCCGAAGGATTGCGAAATTGTAGATTGACCGTGCAGATTTCTACAAAACCCAATAGATCGCATTTAATTACCGGAAAGATTGGGATTATTCTACCGTGTCTAGGACGAACTGAGGAAGATAATTCGGGAGTTGGGTTTCAATTAGTAACTGTTGAGAATTCTATGGGCGTGGTTCACAAATCTGTAGGTACAAGAAGACCTGCCAGCACCCACTTACTATCCGAATGTAGCATTGTTTCAAGATTAGCCATGGCAATTGAAGAGATTCTAGGAGTTAGTGGAATCAAGTGGAAAGAGCTTATTGAAAATTATGACAACATACGTGACTGCATTGAAAGGACAATTCCGGGATTTGACGAATACAATCAAAGATGCAGGCAAGATGGTGGATTCTACCTCCCAAACCCACCACGTGATAATCTCGTGTTTGATACAAATTCTGGCTTAGCCAACTTCATCACTCATCAATTACAGCCTATTCTAGTAGAAGAGGGAAAGTTCCTGATGATGACAATTAGATCACACGATCAGTACAATACCACAATTTACAGCACTAGAGATAGGTATCGTGGGATTTCTGGAGGTAGGAGAGTTGTCCTGATTAATCGCTCTGATATCGAATCTCGGGGGTGGGAAGAATTCCAGAAGGTTACTATCACATCACATTTCAACAACAAGGAAATTTCATCAAGCGGTTGGTGCATTATTGAATATGACATCCCGATTGGAAATGTTGCTACATATTTTCCTGAGTCCAACATCCTCATCCCATTGGACAGTGTCGCTGATGCAAGTAACACTCCTACGAGCAAGTCAGTAGTAGTCACCATTTCTCTACAGAAGGGTTCGTGACTGTCGTCGCGATTGCTCCCGAGAGAGGAGTCGGCACCGGCTGATTTGCTTCTCGCAGATATCAGTTTCCTGCTTTTCCAAGCCCCGTTCTAACGCCTGTGTGAAACACTTGATTGCATCATCGAACATTTCTACTGCTGCATATGATGAGCCCATGTTGAACAGAGTTCGACCCGTGACACTGTTGGGATTCATTCCAATAGCAGTATGATAGGCGACAACGCTCTCGGGGAATCTACCTGCATTGTACAAAGCATTGCCTCGACCATTTTGAGCCTTCACCCTTAGATCAAATTCATTTGGAGGGCACCCTCCTATAGCCTTCTCGAAACTGGACAGTGCCTCGTCATTATTTCCCTCGTTCAACAAGTTTATTCCCATGTTGTACCAGCCAATTGCGTCATCCAAATCTCCCCGCACCTGTTCAGTATTATCTGTAGTTTGAGCATCCTCCGCTGCTATCATGAGAGATGCAGTAATATCATCGTCATCGGGCTCCAGAGATATTTCTTCTTCGAGTGGCTCGATGTCTATTGCCTCCGCTCTCTTCAGGCATTGATTTGCACGATCATCGTACCCAGCTGAACGTAATGCCTCACCAAGTCCTCTCCAAACTTCAGATGAGTTTGGGGAATCCTCAAGGAACCCCTTCCACAATGCCACGGCACGAGAGTGATCGCCAGTTGTGGTAAGGGAACGAGCCTCGTCAAAGCGATCAATATTGGATTCTTTGAGCAATGGTTCTATCTCGCTAGATGGTGTATGATCAACAACGACCTTTCTAGATTCGATGAAGATGCGTTGTGGTTCATTTATTGGTTGAGAAAATTCTGCAATAGTGGCTAATTTTTCATCACCCGAAATATGAATCATTGCTGATCTAGCGTATTCTGAAGCAGCAATTGGATCCTTCTCGGCTAACAAGTATGCGAGATTGGCCATCGTTGGAGGGTGATTTGGGGTAATGGTGTCCGACCTCTCGAATGCCTCGATTGCTTCTTTGGTTAACCCTGTTTTAGCATAAATGACGCCGAGGCAGTACCATGCTGTGGCGTTTTCTGAGTCGATCTTTACAGCAGATAGGTAGGATGCAATAGCAGCCGAGTCATCACCCGATTTAGATAGAGTCGAACCTTCATGGAGTAACTCAGCTAGGCTAGTTCCCATATTCACTTCGAGAAAATTATGATGAATAAGCATTCGCAACTCTAGTAAAGAGGTATATTTGAAGACTGATAGTCTTCTGTACGAGGCGTGAGTGAGCCAATTGTAGTAATGGGCATTTGTGGGTCATATGATCTTGACTCAGCAAATGGTAGGATGCTAGAGCTAGTTCTAGATGAGTGCAAAGACCTCGGCGCTGAAACAGAAATCTGGGATCACGGCGCACGCCCCCTACCCCTCGTGGGTGCAAAAGGATCATGGGACGATACCAATGTAAAGGACTTCCAGGAGATGGCTATGTCTGCAGATGCATTCGTTTTATCGAGTCCTGAATATCACGGGACCATGAGTGGCGTCATGAAGAATAGCCTAGACTGGGTGTACTCGAAACACACATCTGGAAAGGTCTTCGGACTAATCTGTACACTTGGGGGAAAAGCAAGTAACAACACCCTCAACCACATGAGAATTGCTGCAAGATGGATTCATGGATGGGTCACTCCCGAGCAGATTGCAGTTCCTAACATTAAACAGGCATTCAATGATGATGGCAGTCTCGTAAGCGAAGAAATTAGGGAGAGGGTGGTCGCGCTGGCTACATCCATAGTAGAAAGTACAACCAAACTGAGGAGGTAGAGTTGGTCTCTGAAGTGCTATCGCCTCAAGTAATATTTTCATTGATGGTGATGTCACTTTGCGGTGTTTCAGCATGGTGGGCGAAAAATATATTGGATGATATTTTCAAAGTTAGAATTGCTGCTGTGGCTGGTTGTATTGCTGCAACCATACTTGTTCTGTCACTGTGATGAAGATGTCTGGAGCTATATTTCCTGTGAGGGGGAATGTGGAATGGTTCCAGTCTGAATCCGGGAATATCGAAATTATTTTGAAGAAGGATTTGAGTCGATTTGAGGGTCGCGTTGCAAACTTCCTAGGTGCACCAACATCTGTTCGCCGTCCGCTAGATGAGATGAATAGTAGCCTCTGGGCATTGATGGATGGTTCAACAACGGTAGAACAGATTATTGTAGAAATGGACAAGATCTTTGCAGAGAGGATTGCTCCTGTTGCAGAGAGAGTCAGCAGATCTATTGCAGAGTTTGTTGAATTAGATCTGGTCGTTTTGCTCCATGAGAATGAATGTGTAGATTGGGACATTGGGCCCTCAAACATGTAGTTATTCTTCTTCGACTGTAACTCGCAGGTTCTCGTTCATATTCTCTCTGTATCTTGCAGAGAAGAATATCATTAGTGGAATCACCAATACAAGGAAGAAGCAACCCACTAATGCGGAGAAACTGTATACAGTCTCTTGAATTGGATCGAGTTGGAATTTCTCCAAGTTAACGAGTTCGTGAGATGCAAACTCAGATTCGACAAGCATGCCGGCACTGGAGACTATTTCCCCACCGTCCTCGACTTTGATTTTCCATGTGATGACTTTTTTTTCGTTTTGAATCAAATCATTGGCTTCATATTGGGCATTTTGAAAATCCTCACTTTCAAGATATCCTTTTCCCTTTATTGGGAGATCTAGTGAAACTCTACCTCGAAGTACGCCACTGCCATTTTCAAGATTGATCGTATGTATCCTACTATAATCACAGGTTTCCAGTATTGAAGAATAGTCTGAATCTGGCTCATTGCAGATGTAACTCTGATCCTGTAACCCGAGATTTGGTGAATGAGACCAATTGGTGCCGACGGCTTCGACAGTTAGAGACGAATCAGGAGGCGCGCCATCAACAGAAAAATTGACCCAGGTAATCGCAGCATTGGTCGAAAAATACCATTGAGCCTGTCCCTCAGATTCTATGGTCATATCAACAATTTGATGCTCATTTGTGGTCGTATAACCATAGTACTCCGAGTCTACTGTGTTGGAGTATACAGCGAATGAAAGTAAGATAATCAATGTTAATCCGGTCCCAACCATGGTGCGAAGCATGTTGGGATTCTTGGAAAGAGATTTCTTCACATTTTTTCGACCTAACCGGTAATTATTGAATGCTTGTTGCGGGAGGCATCACCCGAATTGATGGAAAAACGTGTCATCACGATTAAATATGGTCTGTTGGACGGGCGGCACGCACAGGTGAAGGTATGACGACATACTACGACGTTCCAGCAGACCTCCTGATTACGGGTCTTGCAGAAAAAATGCAGTCTTACGACAAGATTGCAGCACCTGAGTGGGCGTCCCAGGTCAAAACCGGTACGCACAGAGAAAGACCTCCTGTACAGAACGACTGGTGGCACACTAGAGCCGCATCAATACTGAGGAAGGTGGCGATTAAAGGTCCAATCGGTACAAATCGAATATCTCAAGAATTCGGCGGATCGAAAGACCGTGGAGTAAAGAAGAACAAGGCCGTTGCCGGATCCAGGAATGTTGCTCGCAAAATTCTTCAGCAACTGGCGGATTCGGGACTGGTCGATAAGTCCATGAATTCGGCGGGAACAGTAAATCACGGTAGAGTGGTCAGCTCAAAAGGTCAAGCTCTTCTTGACGAAGTGGCCCATTCAGTTAGAGGCGAGGCCGAGCAGAAATACCCTGGCTTGGAGAGGTACTGAGGGATAAGATGGCACGAAACAAACCCTTTGCCAAGAAGAAGCGCCTGAACAAGGTGACTAAACAGAACAAGAGAGTTCCTGTGTGGGTAGTTATGAAGACGAACAGAAATACTAACACACACCCAAAGCGGCACATGTGGCGTCGCTCCAAGCTTCAGAGGTGAATATATGGCAGAGGTTAGGGAGATCACTATTCCACTTAGAGCTGCATGGAAGGTACCACGAACTAACAGGGCGAAGAGGGCTATGGCCGAGGTTAAGATACATGTTTCTCGGCACATGAAGAAGACAGAAGAGGAGGATATCTGGATTGACGAGTCTGTGAACCATGCCATATGGGCTAGAGGGATGCAGAACCCACCGAGGAAGATTAGAGTCGTATGTACCAGAGAGGAGGGCTTTCCACTGGAAGTCAAGTTACTGGAGGACTGAAAATGGGCAATATCAGACCGTCATTCATCAAGTCGAGGGCTCTAAGGCTCGTTGAGATGTACCCCGACCAGTTCACCGATGACTTCGACACCAACAAGCATCTCGTGTCCGAATTCTCCGATGTAGACAATAAGAGAATGCGTAATTGGATTGCCGGATACATCACCAGGTACAAGCAGCGCAGAGTGGATTAGCGCACTACTCATCATCTAGAGTGGGGTCGCAATCGCATGGGAGAGAGACGAGAAGGAATGCTTCCAGCATTCAATCAGAGAATCTGCATAGTCCTAGTAGAACCAGAACACGATGGTAATATCGGTGCTGTAGCGCGCTCAATGTTGAACTTCGGAATTACTGACCTAAGGATAGTTGGAAGATCTGGTGAGTGGTCCGTTGAAGCAAGAAACCGTGCTAAGAACGCACAGGAAGTTTTAGACAAGGCAGTTACTGTTGATTCATTCGATGAAGCGGTCGCTGACTGCTCAATAGTAATCGGAACATCTGGTAAGAGAGAGGATGGTGAAAGGACCTCAATGAGGCACTTCCTCCTTCCAGACGAGTTGCCCGATAAGCTATCTGGGGTGGATGGTAGGGTATCTCTCGTTTTCGGCCCTGAGGGAAAGGGCCTGCTGAACGAGCAGTTAGGAAAATGCGACCTTCTGGTAACTATTCCCACATGGGAGGGATATCCGATACTGAATCTCAGCCACGCCGTCGCGATTATTTGCTTTTCGTGGTACGTTAACTCAGACACATCAATTCCTTCAGGATCAGGCGGAAGGCTCCTAGATCCAAGTCTTAGAGACATGCTTAGATCTGAGTCTCGTAGGCTTGTAGATGCAATGCCGACTAAGGATCACAAACGTAAGGGGATAGAAGAGGCCCTAATTCGAGTAATATTGAGAGGATTGCCCAAAGACGATGAGATTCACAGACTTCTTGGTGTGATTTCCGAGGCCGCTAATTCATTCGAATCTGAAAAAAATGGTTAATTTTCGCTGAACCAACTGGCCCAAGACTTGGGAGTCTCACGAACGTGAAATGCTCTGATAAATAGGTTGTTTCCGTAAGATGATCTTATCTGGGGCTCTACTTTATCGAATGCCCACTTGGCTAAATTCTCGGCTGTTGGGATGAAAGGTACCTTCACAGTCTTGTGACCATCCCCCATGAATGACAAGGCCTCTATGGCTTCTGCATCGTTTTCGTATACAATGAATGCGTGATCTACGACATCATGTATGTGTTCGGTGAGAATTGTAGAAATATCGGAGAAGTCCATCAACATCCCCTCATCTGAAACACCGCCCTCTGAAACTACTTCCCCCTCTAATTCAACTTCCCACCTGTATCTGTGACCGTGGATGTTTCGGCACTTACTCTTGTGGTTAGGCACTCTGTGCCCTGTGTCAGTCTCTATCCATCGCCTGATTCTAGTTGTCATCTTCACCCTCCATTTTGAAGTCCATACTTGCTGAATTAATACAGTACCTCTCACCGCCGAATTCCCTCGGTCCGTCATCAAACACATGCCCTAAATGTGCGTCACATTCCCCGCACCTTACCTCTATGCGTAGCATTCCGTATGCCTTGTCCGCCAGTCTCCTAATGCCTGCATCGGAATGCTCTGAGTGAAATGCTGGCCATCCACATCCGGAATGGTACTTCATCTTGGATGTGAATAATAGGTGATTGCAGCAGATGCAATGGTAATTTCCATCTCTGTCTTCCATGTTATATGGGCCAGTATTGGGACTTTCCGTACCTGACTCTCGAGTGACATGATACTGGAGTTTCGTCAACCTCTTTCTCCATTCAGAATCCCTATTAGTGTATGATTTTGGGGGCTTCGCATTCATGATGACACCTCGTGTTCTCTTTTGACAAGTTGTGCGTTCTCCAATACTGAACCCCATCCTCCAATGTACTGAACTGGATCCTTCCGTCCAATAGAATGGAATGCAAGGATCCTCTCCACATCAGCACCAGACCTACCTGAACTCCGGCCCTCTTCGTCGGGGTTGTATGAAGTGTTGGTGTTCATGAAAACCGTGTCGAAGTCTAGACCGAGGGTGTGTATCGTCTCGAGGGCATCTTCCAAAATTGTTTCCTTGGTTCCATCTATGTATGGGAGGTGGAAAGTGATTCGGTCGCTCCCCCAGTTTCCCATGGAAAGGGCCTTCTCTAACGATTCGTAGAATTCTGGCCTACAATCTGGATATATCACGTGATCGCCACTGTGAACCCCTAGGGCTATGGCAACGTCCGTACTTTCGCTCTCCGAAATACTCAGAGCATGCCCATACAATATGGCCGAGAATATTGCGTTTCTATTTGGCACCACAGTCTGCCTCATCTGTTCTGACTCGTAATGACCCTCTGGGACGGAAATTTCGTCACGAGTCAATGCCGAATTTAGTGAGCCCATGGCTGACGTGAGATCGATAACTACGTGCTCAACAGAAATTCCATTTTGTAGTAGGTATTCGATATTGGCCTTGGCCCTATCGATCTCAATTCTGTGCTTCTGCCCGTAGTCGTAAGATATACAGGTGACTTCATATCCATCAGATAGCATCTTCATAAGAAGTGCAGTACTATCCATTCCACCTGAGAGGGACATCAGTGCACGCAAATTAGAGCACCCCCATCCACTTGTGAGTCTGTAGGCTCAGCCGCCAACCTGGGTTTCTCTTCACAATTCGCTCGACTTCCCTGAATGACTTCCCGTTTTGCTCTATCGAGTCTTCCTCGATGTAGCATGGTTGAATGAAGTGATGATTGAAACCTGACTTTAGGGTGTCATACATTCCCATGTTCTGGCCGCAGTAAACAACTTTCAGTTCGTCTCCAGTACGCTGCTTTATCGATACATTTGGGTATAACTGGTCCTTTGGGCTGATGCAAATCCAATCGATTATGGGATCGATAGGGATGGTTCCGTTTGATTCAATGGAGAGATATAGCCCGTGATTCTTCAATGCTGTACCTATAGTGGTGAGGTCCTGCATTGCCGGCTCCCCTCCTGTGAAAACTACTCTGTTGCAATCAAATGAGAGCACTCTATTTACAATTTCTTCGAGTTCCAATTCTTCGTATTTCATGAAGTCGGTGTCGCACCACTCACAACGAAGATTGCAATTTCCGAATCTAACGAAAACGTGAGGGACACCAACATGGAATCCTTCTCCCTGTACTGAGTGGAATATCTCTACTATGGGATACTTATGCAGAAAATCACCCTTGGACTGGTACAGAGCGAATTAATTGCAGAAGTTCGGTTCTAGCTTCAGGCTTTTCGAAGAAGACCCCTTTCATTGCACTAGTTGTCATTACAGCATTCTGCTTTTTCACACCACGGCATTTCATGCATCCATGTTGAGCCTCGAGAATTACTGCGCAACCGAGTGGTTGGAGGTTTGACTCAATATCGTTAGCGACTGACTGAGTTATTCTTTCTTGGTTTTGTAACCTCTTTGAATGCATATCCAGAAGTCGTGCGAGCTTGCTAATTCCAACAATTCGATCAACAGGAATGTATGCCACATGAGCACGTCCTGAGAATGGTTGGAGATGATGCTCGCAGGTGCTTTGGAATTCCATGTCACGCAGAAGTACTATCCCATCGTATCCCTCTGAATTGAAAGTTGAGTCTAGGATTTCACCGGGATTTTTTGAATACCCAGAGAAAATCTCTTCGAATGAGTCTATGACCCTGTCGGGTGTATTCTTCAACCCCTCCCTAAGACTTGTATCGCACTGCTCGATGTATCGAATCAACACCCCAACAGCATCAGTGGCCTCATCCCTACCTGGTGTTTTCACTCCTCTAACCTCCCATGTCTGTAATCAATTTCGTCAAGTTGATCGAGCATCTTCCTGCATGCAGTTCTGATAGCGTCTGCTAGACTGACGAACTTCTTGGAGTCGCCTACATGTTCCTTGAGATCCTCGACGATTTCATTAGGCATATCAAGGCTTACCTTGGGCATGTACATGCCAATATGATGATGAATATAATATTACTGGAGTATTACCAGAGTATTATTTCCTAAGACTCTCGACTTTGTTGTCTAAACCTGGATATGTCTCATTTAGTGACTCAGCACGTTCTTTTAGGCTGTTGAGTTGACCGTTTGCCTCGGCTTCGGCGATACCTTGGGATATCAGGTTTAGAATCAGGGTCAATCCACCTTGAATAGTTCCGGCATCCAAGAATGCATCATTGGAAATCTCACCCGTGGCTCTGAGAACCTCGAGTGTGTCTCGAATGAAATCCCTTTCTGATTCTAATCCTCGTATGGAGGATGAATCTAATTTATCAAAACGGCCCAATGAAGTAATCATAGCAATCCGAGATAGGGGCCCTTTTTGATGATTCTCACATGGTAGATTCAACGAGTTCGATGAGAACCCCCCCAGAAGATGAAGGGTGGACGAATGCTATTCTGTGCCCGTCTGAGCCGACCGTTGGTTCATCTGAAACCATACGAACCCCTATCTCTTTCAGTTCAACAATTGTGGACTCGATGTCAACGACGTTTACGGCAATCTGTTGGACCCCAGGGCCGCTACTAGAAAGGAATCTTCCCACTGGAGATTCATCATTAAGTGGTTGTAGAATCTCAATCCTAGTGGACCCACGGCCTTCCATGAATCTAATCTTGACACCTTGCTCTTCGTTGGTATGTTCTCCACCGGACGAGAATCCCAATTTCGACCATAATTCCTCAGCCTTATCCAGCGAATGTGTGGCTATTCCAATATGATTCACGAAACCATCAGCCATTCAAACACCACTTGGAGCGACCCATGTTCCGAACTCTTCCCTCAAAACAGTGTTGATTTCACCAACTGTTGCTTCGTTCTTTACTGCTAAGATAATCGGATCCATCAAATTGGCTCTGTTTCTACAACATTCTCTTATCGCTAAGAGTGCATCAGCAACGGCATCACTGTCTCTATTTTCCTTCATTTCTAATAGCCGAGAGATTTTGATTTCCGCTTCACTAGAGTCTAGAACCATTCCTTCGAGAAGGGGTTCTTCCTCCTGATCGATATGTGAATTTACTCCAACGACAAGTTCCTCATTACTCTCGACCCTACTGAGTTGGGCCCATGCACTTTCATGGATTATTCGTTGCTGAAGGCCTGCCTTTACACACTCCATGGCACCGCCCATGGTTTCTATTTCGTGGATTATAGAACGTGCTTGGAGAATTAAGTCATCGGTAATTGATTCAATAACTTCAGACCCCCCGAGTGGGTCAACGTGGTCGACTATTCCGGACTCTTCAGCGATAATCTGCTGAGTCCGGAGTGCAAGCCTCACAGATTCTTCTGTGGGTAGCCCCAACGCCTCATCATAGCTGTTTGTATGTAATGACTGAGTTCCGCCAAGAACTGCAGATAATGCTTGGTAGGCCACTCTAATTGCATTGTTCATCGGTTGCTGAGCAGTGAGAGTAACGCCCGATGTCTGAGTATGGAACCTCAGTTGTGATGATCTAGGGTTCTTTGGGGAGAATTTACTCTCTACCAATTCATACCAGATCTGTCTTGCTGCACGGAATTTACTAACTTCTTCCATGAAGTCATTGTGGCATGCGAAGAAGAATGACATCCTAGGGGCGAAGTCGTCGATTTCCATGCCCTTCTCAATTGCCTTTCGAGCATAATAAATTGCATTTGCCAGAGTAAGGGCGATTTCTTGGGGGGCCGTACAACCAGCCTCCCTCATATGGTATCCACTAATCGAAATAGTGTTCCAACGGGGTGCGTTGTCTTTGCACCATGACATTAGATCTGTTGTCAAGCGAATAGAATGCTCGGGTGGGAAGATGTACAATCCTCGAGAGATATATTCCTTCAGGATGTCATTCTGAACCGTTCCCGATATTTCGCTTCGACTTACTCCTTGTTCTTCTGCTACTGCCGCATACAATGCTAGGAGGGTTGTTGCTGGAGCGTTGATTGTCATTGAAGTCGATATTGCACTCATGTCGATACCATCGAAAAGCTCTCTCATATCATGAATCGAATCGATTGCCACGCCAACCTTTCCTACCTCACCTGATGAAAGGTCGTCATCAGAGTCGAGCCCGAGTTGAGTAGGTAAATCAAATGCTATTGAAAGGCCGGTTTGACCGCTATCTAGCAATTGTCTGAACCGCTTGTTTGTATTCTTTGGAGAAGAAAATCCGGCGTATTGCCTCATTGTCCAAAGCCTATCTCGGTACATTCCAGTATGAATTCCACGTCGATATGGGGGATCTCCAGGAGGGCTCAAACTGGGTTCTCCTGAACTATCAATATTTTCGACCACGAAACGGCCAAAAGGTTTCATGCCAAGAACCATTCTCAGTATTCATCTTCGGACAGTGTATCCGTCAACAATCTTTTCCAATGTGTTCATTTGATCTTCATCGATAACTCCCTCAGTAAGTTTCTCAACTAGGAATTCCTTGGCCTCGTTGGTGGTCTGCCTCTCACCTCTAGCCCAAATTGTTGCTAACAAGTTTGAACGATGCTCCTCGGCCACATCGATTTCCACGAGGAGCCCTCGCATTTCGTACTTGTATTCCATATGCCTGCTTCTATCCAATCGTCGGGCCCTATTTGCTGGTTGATACGAAGAATTTCGGTTTCGAAACTTCCTCTGAGGTTTCTTTGGGCCTTCTTTTGTGGTTGAAGGTGCTACTACTGGTGCGGATTTCTGAATTTTTGCTTCTTCTACTGCAAGAGATGCCTTGAGCAAGCTGTCTTGTATGATTTGCCTAGCCTTCAGGCTCTTTCCTGAATTCACATCAGTGGATTGTTCGGCATGAGTTGGCACTTCTTCCTTTTCAAGTCTGATGTCTTTCCCGTCGTTTTCACCGAGAAGCTGTTCCTCGATAATTTCGTCTGGTGTTTTTTCTTCATCCTTTGATTCCGCTTCTTCAGAGATAATCGGGTCTTCAATTGTGGATTCTTCGAGTGATTCAGGGGCTGTCAATTCGGGAATCTTTACAGGATCAATTTTGGGCTTTGGTTTTGCTCCAGGCACTGATGGCGGAGGTGCAATCTGGGCCCTCGCCCTAGAAGCCGGGGGTCTCTTTGACTGAGAAGGCTTTGATTTCTGTGACGATTGTGGAACGGAGCCGAATACATTCTTCGGAGCTGCCTTCTTCCTTCGCCTTCTCTGCACTGTCTAATCAATCCTCAAACCACCGATTGGACGGACTCTCATAAGAGTTCGTGATTTCTCAGTCCCACAGAACAGCGGTGTGGTCTGTTCTCAATGTAGGATTGATTGCACTATCCATGATTTCTGTTTCTATCCCACATTCAAGCATTCTTCTTCCAAGTTCTGCAATCATTGTCCCATTGTCTATGCAATACAGCTTATCTGGCCAGAAACTTTGTGCACCCCTCTCTTCACACATCACTCTGCTCATCTCCCTGAGGCGTTCATTACATGCAACACCTCCGCCAAGTAGCAATTCAGTCTTACCAGTATGAGCCAAAGCCCTCTCAGCAACTTCCACACAGGTTGCAAATGAGTGCTCTTGCAGGGACCAGCAGATTTTCTCCAGTGACACACCTTCAGAGACTTTCTGAGCTGCTGATGTCAGCATCCCAGAGAATGCCATATCCATTCCATGTACACCGTATGGAAGAGTGGCATCATCAAGGATACTATCTCCTTCACCCGAGAATTCAAAGGCTAGTTTTTCGATTTCGGGACCGCCGGGGAATGGTATACCTTGGAGCCTGGCGAACTTGTCGAGCATGTTGCCAATTCCAATATCAAGAGTCTCGCCAAGAACTCGATATCTGCCATCTGCTCTTGCAATGACTTGAGTATTGCCCCCACTGACATAGAGAAGAACCGGATCATTGCAACCGGTCTGGTTCCTTCCAACTTCAATATGTGCCACGCAGTGGTTTACGCCAAGTAGTGGGACTGAGAGTCTAGTTGAAAGTGTTCTCGCCACTGAAGCCCCCACACGCAGGCAAGGTCCCAAACCAGGTCCCTGGCTAAAGGCAACTGCGATTATTGAATCCCATGAGAACTGCTCACTTCGGGATAGTCTATCGAGAAGTTCTGTAGTAGAATCGGAATGATGATCGGCGGCTTCGCGTGGATGAATTCCACCCTCTTCGGGTCTGAATAGCGATGAATGGGAGGGAAATAGGTCACCATCTGTGCTTACCCTGCCGAAAGAGAAGGTATGCGCAGTGCTTTCGATACCTAGGATAATGCCGCCCACGGACCTGGCATGAGCGCGAGTTCTTTCAACTATCGGAATTTGCAGGCATCATGAAGGCTCTATTGTACAACTGTGGTGAGGTCGCTCACCTCTCTACGGGGGATGACGAAGACCCCCTTTCTGGCAATAGGCTATTGGATCGGGAACATCTAGTCGATCCTCCGGGCATGGGCATCCTAGTTGACTCAGGCGTAATTGAGAAAATTGGACCTATGCATGAATTGGTATCTGAATATGCACCATGGTATCCAAACAAGACAGCGAACGATGAATTGCATGTTATCGATGTCGAAGGAATGGCAGTAGTACCGGGTTTCGTTGATAGTCATACGCATTTAGTATGGTCTGGAGACAGATCAGACGAACTATCCAAGAGAATTTCAGGTATGACCTACAAAGACATATCAGAATCCGGTGGAGGGATAATGAAGACTGTCAATAGCACTAGAAGTTCTCCGCAAAAACAACTTGTAGAAAGTGGGATTAGGAGACTGGAGACTGCTTTGAGAAACGGGACTACATCACTAGAGGCAAAGAGTGGTTACGGTTTGGATTTGGATTCTGAGGTAAAGTTGTTAGAGTCAATATCGGACATAGGCAGATCGTCACCGTGTGACGTCAGGCCCACATGGCTAGGTGCACATGATTTTCCTACTGAGATGACAAGGAGTCAGTACGTTGAACACCTCATTTCCGAACAACTACCAGTAATCTCTGAGCTATCATTGGCAAATTGGGTGGATGTATTTTGCGAGGACGGATGGTTCACAAATGAGCAAACCGAAGAAATCGTAAATGCGGCAAAATCACACGGACTTGGTTCTAGACTCCACGTAGATGAGTTCGTTGACGGTGGTGGCCTAGCATTGGCTGCTGAACTGGGATCTGTTAGTGGCGATCATGTCGCTTGCTCGAATGATGATTCTAGAATAATTGCAGCCGAATCAGGCACCGTGCAGACATTTCTTCCGGGGACTCCCTATGTTCTCGGTAAGAGACTGGATTTGCCAATAATGAAATGCATAGAGGAGGACTGGCCTTTTTCATTAGCATCGGACTTTAATCCAAATTGCCCCATTACATCGATACCACTAATCGGTAGCATGATTTCACATAGGTTGGGAGTTGATCCTATAGCGACTCTAGTTTCCGTGACTAGAAATCCAGCAACTACAATGTTCCAAGGAAGTGATGTAAGGGGAGTAATTGCAGAGGGAGTAATCGCGGACATGAATATACTGTGGTCATCTTCAGCAGATTCATGGTGCCAAACTCCAGGATCTTCGCCAGTGAAACACACTCTCAAGAATGGAGTTATTGTTAATTCCAATAAGGTTTATTGAATCTATTAATGATAATTTATTTAATTTATCCTATTTACACAGTTCTTCAATGATATATTGGCGAGAATATTTCTTCGTAGTCTAGAATCTGATCAATGAGAGAATATCAACAAAATTTTCGGGATGTATCTTGCCGATAACCTACGTTATCAGAAATTGATTATTGTTATTATAGATACACATCCTCGCAGTAGTACGTTTATTGGAAAAATATGACATATTGGCGTGTTCCCCCCTACTATGAGTGAAATATTGAAGTCATGAATCCCAACGTAATGGCATGAGTTCCGAATACAGCGGGTTCTGCATGAAATGCAAAACCTACGTTGTAATCAATAAACCAGAGAAGATCATTATGAGCAATGGGAGAACAAGAGTAGCTGGTGAATGTTCAAACCCCGGATGTGGTGGTCGCATTTCCAAGATTGTATCATAGCAGTTCAGAATGATTCTTGAGTGGACTGCAATTCGAAGGAGAGCCGGGCTCGTGGTCTAGGGGTTATGACGTCGCCTTGACATGGCGAAGATCGCAGGTTCAATTCCTGCCGAGCCCACCAATAGGATGTATCCTAACTAAATAATTATTCAAATTCGTAGGAAACCCTTAGTCGGCCCTTTCCCTTGTTCTTCTTTCCGATATACTTCACTTTGGGAATTTGAGAGGTGTTTGAAACGTGTGTTCCTGCACATGGACATAGATCTACGTCTTCAACTTCAACAACACGGAGGTGAGTTATTGACTGAGGAATTCTATGCATGAATTTGGTGTGTCGCATTAGCTCATGACTCAATATCTTCTCCCTATCCCATTTGTGTACGTTCACTGGTACATTGGAAGAAAGTACTGAGTTTACTGCTTCAATTAGTTCGACAGGATTGAAAACAGCCTTGTCTTCAAACAATAGATCCACTCTCGAATGATCGGCACCGATTTGATTTCCAACAGTCTCAGAACCCCACAAGTCTTCTGCTAGAGCTGAGAAAATATGTTGCGCAGTATGCATCATTGTGTGACCATTTCGTCTCTCTAGATCGATTTCACATGTTACTTCTTGATCAATATTGAAAATATCAACCTCATCCACTGGATGGAGAATCATTTCACTAGAGAGTACTTCATTCATGAGTGATGATGGGCCATCATCCACGTAAATCACTCCGGTATCTCCTGGTTGTCCGCCCCCTCTGGGATAGCAATGAGTCTCCTCCAGAAGTAGGGAATCTTCTTTCTTTGCAACGACCCTTGTTCGGAATGGTGGAGGATTAGTTCCCGGGTGGCTGTTCATATGCAACTTTTCTTGAATAATATCACCCAAATATTCTCGTCATACTCCCATCTAGTATTGCTTTGGAGAGTGTTTCGGACTCCTCCGTCATTGATCTGTCGCCATCCAACATTCCTACATAGTTTCGGACCCACTCGACCACTCTGCCCACTCCACTTCCAGGGGCGTCATCGATTCGATCCAGTGCCTCTACAGAGCATATCAACTCATTAGCCAGAACCTGAGCAAGTAAGATTGAGGATTGCAGAGCCCGGTATGTCCCAGTGGCACCCATGGACACGTGATCTTCCTTACCCATACTAACTGGTATGTTGCTTGTTGATGCTGGGTTTGCTAGAAGGTGAAGTTCGGCAATCACTGCAGCTGCGACATATTGTACAATCATGAGGCCGCTCTCTAGACCTTCATTTCTCGCTAGAAAGGCCTTCTGACCACTCCACTTAGGGTCCAGAATCTGGTTAATCCTCCTTTCCGAGATACTCGCTAACTCGTGACATGCTATGGCAATAGAATCGCTGGCTAGGGACAGGTTCTGTCCATGAAAGTTCCCGCCGCTAATTATTTCAACACGACCTGCATCATCTACGAAAACCAGAGGATTATCTGTAGCACTGTTTATCTCGATCTCGAGCATTCTACGAACCTCTCTGAGAAGGTCGATTACAGGTCCATGAACCTGTGGAGAGCATCTGAAACAATATGCATCCTGAACCTTGTCGCATTCGGCATGCGACAAAACTATCTCAGAGTCTGATAGTAGTTCAGAAATCCTAGCTGCGGAAATGGATTGGCCTAAATGGGGCCTTGACTCGTGGATTCTTTTGTCGAATGGCTTGTGAGATCCCCTTATGGCTTCTAAAGAGCAGGCGATTGCTGCATCGGCTGCTAAACACAGAGTTTCCATGTTCAGAACAGTGCTAATCAAGTAGGCACACATCTGACTTGTACCATTTATCAGCGAAAGGCCTTCCTTAGCCTGGAGTTTAATCGGAGATAATCCGGCGTCAGTCAACGCCGCCATACTGTCAATAATCCGCCATTCACCTTCAGCAAAAACCGAGCACATGCCCTCACCCATCATTCCCATAGTCATATGAGAAAGTGGTGCGAGGTCTCCGGATGCTCCCAATGAGCCTATTCTGGGTACTACAGGTGCAATCTTGGAGTTAACCATGGAAAGCATCAGATCAACTAATTCCGGCCTTGCGCCAGAGACACCCTTGGCTAGTGAATTGGATCTAATCACCATCATTAGTAGAACCCCTTCAGGATTCATCCTTTCTCCAACACCGCAAGCATGACTTCTGACTAGATTGGTTTGGAGGATTTTCAACTCGTCTCTGTCTATGCTTACGGATGATAGGGCCCCGAATCCCGTGTTAATCCCATATACAACTTCACCCGAATCAACCACCCTGTCGACTGCCTCGCGTGATATTTGCATATTTTCTCTAGCATTTTTCGAAAGTGAGGCTGTGGAAGAGCCATTTGCGATGGCAAATGCCTGCTCCAATGTTAACGACTCACCGTCAATCACTAACTCTCCCATTGGCATTGGCGAGCCTAGTCAGTCAAATAGAGTCATCGAGGGTCTTCAAACATGCTATCTAGCACATTTTTGGAAACAATATTGGGCATTGTTACTTCCAATCTTTCATCGGATTCCATAGCCCGGGTAATTGCCGAAATGGCACCACTGTTCCTAGCCCAAGACCTGCGGGCAATTCCGTTATTGACATCCCATGAAATCATCGTTTCAATATTCCTCTGTGCTTGATCGGAACCGTCGATTACCAAGCCAAATCCTCCGTTAATCACTTCACCCCATCCGACCCCCCCTCCATTGTGTAGACTGACCCATGTTGCTCCTCTGAATGAGTCCCCGACGAAATTGTGTACTGCCATGTCTGCAGTGAACATTGAGCCATCGTATATGTTCGCAGTCTCTCGGAAAGGGCTGTCTGTGCCACCTACATCGTGATGATCGCGCCCCAAGACTATAGGTGCGCTAACTAGTCCATTGGATATGGCATCGTTGAATTTGCTTGCAATTTTTCTCCGACCAATTTCATCGGCGTAAAGGATTCTTGCTTTGCTACCGACAACTAGCGCGTGTTTTTCCGCTTCAGAGATCCACTTGATGTTGTCCTGATACTGAGTTTTGACATCATCATGGCAATCGACGGATAAATCCTCGAGTACTTGTTTAGCAATGATGTCAGTGTTCCTAAGATCTTCGTCACTACCCGAAGTACAGACCCAACGGAAGGGTCCGAAACCGTAGTCAAAGCACATGGGCCCCATTATGTCCTCCACATAGGATGGATATCTGAAATTACCATCATCACCAAGAACATCGGCTCCAGCCCTGCTCGACTCAAGCAAGAATGCATTACCATAGTCCCAGAAACGTGTCCCTCTTTCGGAGAGAGTGTTGATTGCATCGACGTGCCGTCTCAAAGATTCCTGCACGGCGATTCTGAAACCATCGGGGTCAGATTGAATCATAGACAGACTGTCCTCGAATGATAAGCCGGCGGGCATATACCCGCCCAGCCAAGGATTGTGGAGGCTGGTCTGATCGCTTGCTAGCTCTGGGGTCAGTTTCCTCATGACCAAAAATTCCAGTAAGTCTACGATATTGCCCATATATCCTAGCGAAACAGCTTCCTTCGTGGAGACAGCCTCCTCGGCACGTTTGCAAAGTTCTCCTAGATCCTCGTAAAGTTCTGTAAGCCATCCTTGTGAATGCCTCTTGTTGGCTGGAACGGGGTCGATTTCTGCTACGATGCAAACAGCTCCGGCTATTACAGCGGCTTTGGCCTGCGCTCCTGACATCCCTCCTAAGCCCGAGGTCACATACAGAACCCCACCCAAGCCTTCTTCGGATGTCCTGCCCAAATATTTCCTTGCCGCATTAAGAATAGTAATAGTAGTTCCATGGACGATTCCTTGGGGACCTATATACATGTACGAACCAGCAGTCATCTGACCATATTGTGATACCCCCAATGCACTCATTCTCTCGAAATCACTCTGGGTCGAATAGTTGGGCACCACCATCCCGTTTGTGACTACGACCATGGGAGAATCGGGAGACGAGGGGAAAAGCCCCAGAGGATGACCAGAATACATCACAAGCGTTTGATCGTCCCTCATTTTACTGAGATAATCCATAGTAATCAGGTACTGGGCCCAATTCTGGAAAACCCCTCCATTACCTCCGTAGGTGATTAGTTCATGTGGGAACTGTGCAACATTCGGATCCAAATTATTCTGGATCATTAGAATTATCGCTGCCGCTTTCTCACTAGTGCACTGATAATATGTGATGGGTTTCGCGCACATTGCATAATCTGGCCTGAACCTATGCATGTATATGTGTCCAAAGCGGTCTAGTTCGTCTAGGAACTCAGGGGCCAACTCGTGATGCCACTCCTGAGGGAAATACCTCAGAGCATTCTCTATTGCGAGTCTCCTTTCTACGTCATTGAGGACCTGAGGGCGACATGGGGCGTGAGGTACAGAATCATCGATCTCTGTACTTCTTGGTAGTTCTCTAGGAATTCCCCCATTCAGATTGTCATGGGAATTCATTACCAACTCAGCCTCTCATTTACCTTCAGGCGAACGGACTCGGCCGAAGTTGTTGACTTTAGGACCACTTGATCTATTTGAGAAGATATGAGATCTACATCATCGCCTTTGATATATTCCAAGTTGATTCGTACATTCATAGCTGCCATTTTGACAGCGGAAAGTGAGAGTTCCGATGCTGATGCTAAATCGGTAAGGGCATTTGAGTTACATGAGACGCATAATTTCTCAAGGTTGGATAGGAGTTTGCAGGCACTTGATGCAGTGGCAAGAGGTGCTTCGGCAGCTCCAATTGTTGCATTTCTAATAGATACGCTCCTCGCTTCTTTCTGATTCTCAGTTTCTCGTGGAAGACGATACGCGGTCATCACTGCGTCGAATGCCTCGGCGTCGAACTCGGCGAGTCTGATTGCCTCTTCAACGCCAACTTGAGATTCAGATATCACAGATTGAGCTACCTCGTGACCCTCGGACCACTTCTCCTTGCCGAGTGTGAGTCGAGCCACCATAGTCGCTAGAGAGTGTGCGTGAGCAAGAGATAAGGCAGCTACTGATCCGCCGCCGGGAGTAGGTTCGGAAGAGCCGATTGAACGGAGAATCTCATTGTAACCTTCGTTCATGCTTTCATCTCCTCAGAAATAGCCCACTCGATAATACATGATTGGGGTTCGAAGTCGCTTAACTTATCGAGCATGAGCCCTGAAATCGCTTGTTCGACAAGAGAGTTTTCGTCATAAGCAACCACATCACCTTGGTAGTACTGTCCTGCGGCTAGCATTGCATATAGGGGAACCAGACCAACCAACTCTCCAGCAGTCACATTGAGTCCAATCATTTCTGCCTCTCGACGGATTGCTTCGGTGACGTCATGGAGTCCAGTCTCGGAATAATCAAGGAGATTCATTGATACCTGCGCCGTAGATTCGTCGTACATCCATCCAGCAGCCTGCAATGACTGGAAAATTCCTGGTTTTCTTAGTGGTTTGCCGTCGTTTCCTATAATCTTCTCTCCGTTTTCATCCTTTACTATTGAACCACTAGTCCTGATTTTGGATGCAATTGAATTAGCCTTTGACTTGTCGTTGGTGTCGAGATTTACGTTATACGCTATCAGGATTGGACGAGCACCAGTAGCCGTGGCACCCATCTTTGGTTTGAATTCGGCTGGACCGTAGTCAGGTATCCAATCAGGGGAGGATATCTTTTCTTCCAGACCCTCGTACTCTCCCCTTCGGATATCCGGGAGTTTTATCCTCTGGGGCATTCTTGCGGCTTCAGCGTATAGAAAAATAGGTAGATCTAACTCATTCGAGACCGTATTTGCGTATCTTTCAGAGAGTTTTACGCAATCGTCCATCGAAACCCCTTTGATTGGTATGAAGGGGACGACATCCACAGCCCCCATCCTGGCATGCTCTCCAGTATGTCCTCTCATATCGATGAGTTCGACAGCAACTCTGGTACATTCAATCACTGTATTGAGTACTTCTTCAGGTTCGCCTACCATTGTCACGACGGTTCTATTGAAGTCAGCACCCATATCTACATCGAGAAGAGAGACTCCCGGGGCATCCCTAACTGGTCTAGTAATTTGCTCAATTACAACCTTGTCATTGCCCTCGCTGAAATTTGGTACGCACTCGACTAATGATGCCTGCATGGCCATTGGAGGGGTCTGCTCGTCAAGAGATTTTGCTTATGCATAGATTCCCTCGGAGTTGGAATCACCAGAGTTCTTCCTATTCTCCTCTATCTTCTTGATTGCACCTACGAAGTCACTTTTCTGGACGGACTTATTGCCGCTAGAAATGGCTGAAATGCCAGCCTCCAGAACTGCAGACTTGATTTCAGCACCGCTAAATCCCTCTGACATGGATGCTAAGGTTCTGTTATCAACGCCCTTCCCCACTGGCATTGAACCGGTGTGGACGGAGAAGATTGCCTCTCTAGCATCCAAGTCTGGTAAAGGAATCTCAATAATTCTGTCAAACCTTCCAGGACGCAACAGGGCGGCATCGAGTAGTTCCGGCCTATTTGTTGCAGCAATGACCTTGACATTGTCCAGACTCTCAAAGCCATCTAACTCAGAAAGTAGTTGCATCAGAGTCCTCTGCACTTCACGATCTCCGGAAGTGGCAATATCCAGTCTCTTGGAGCCAATCGAGTCTATTTCATCGATGAATATTATTGATGGGGACTTCTGCCTTGCCATCTCGAACAGTTCTCTTACCATCCTCCCACCTTCACCTATGTACTTCTGAGCGAGTTCTGCTCCGACGAGACCTAGGAATGTGGCATTTGTGGAGTTTGCAACAGCCTTTGCAAGCATGGTCTTGCCAGTCCCAGGAGGTCCAGTGAGTAGAACTCCCTTCGGTGGTTCGATACCAAAATCAGAGAATGCCTGGGGATTATCGAAGGGAAGCTCAATTGCCTCCTTGAGTTCTCTTATCTGTTCCTCCAGACCGCCGATAGAGGAGTAATTGATGTCTGGCGTTTCGATAATCTCGGCGTTACTCACCAACGGGTCCCACGAGTCAGAGAGAACCTCGACCACAGAGAGTGTGTCCTGATTAAGAGCTACTCTTGTTCCTGGTTTGATATTGGTACTGTCGAGACGGCGGTTTATTGAGACAAGGAAAACAGTGCCGTTAGAACTTCTCACAATGGCCTGTTCGTTGACAATGTCCTGGATATAGCCGATGATTAGAGGAGGGGTGCGGATATTGCTCAGTTCCTCTTCCAATCGGTTTGAGCGCTTCTTCAACTGAGCGAACTCATTCTCCAAGAATAGTTTCTCGGTCAATAGTTGCTGGGCCTTGTCGGATAGCTCCTGGTAGTCTTTAGAGAGGCGGTCTAGAGCCTCCTTGTTGGGATCTTTGTGATCAAGGAAATCATCACCACTTGGTGATTCGTTCGCCTCGGACGCCATGAGGTTCACACTAAACCGACACTTATGACCCCTACGAAGGACTCATGATGCTCAATCATGTGGGCATTGCATGGGCGCATGCGAACTTTGTGGAGCCGAGGGGGTGATTACAAAGAGGGCCAAGGTTGGAAGGCCGGGAGGGCATAATCCGATGCTTGAGTGCTGCAATGGATGCATTGGCTCTATGGGGCTGATTGTTGAACAAGTTAGGAGCCCTGCAATCAGTGCCCCCAATGAGCCTCAAAGCCAGGTCTCAGGGAAAGGAATCACTGGAATGGACATCATGACGAAAGATGAGTTTGAACTTGCCAATGACTTTCATTCGAGGGTTAGAAATGCACGGAAGCTAAGGGGTCTTTCTCAAGAAGAGCTGGCCAAAGAGATGAATGAGAAAATCGCAGTGATTCAAAAGGTAGAAAACGGCATCAGGCCAACAGATTCGATTCTGGAAAAGTTCGCAAAGACACTCGATATTCGCCTTTTCATCGAGACAGTGTCACACAACCATACTATGGTTGCTCCGGATTCAAAAAAGCAGATGACCATCTCCGATGCGAAGAATAGTGTGGTCGAACCTCCTAGAGTGAAGGAGCGCAAGAAGAAGGGGAAGAGGCTTGGGGTTTCCAGAACCGGGCCGCGTTCAAGGAGATAAGGGCGTGGAACAAGTCCCACTTCATGTGATTCATCTCGATCAGGATGACCCCAAGAAGTGCACAGCGAGAAAGATGCATTCTCATGGAATGGTAAGGTTACATGATTCAGTGTCAAAAGCCCCTAGGAGGGGGTATCTCCTGGATCCTCTATCAACAACAATCCTTGGTCCAGAGGATCGGGGGTTAATTTCAATTGGTGGCTCAATTGTTGTACTAGATTGCTCTTGGAAGAAGATTGAGGAGTCCCTTGAGGAAATCAGCGGTAGAACTAGGTTAGAGAGTCGAATCTTGCCCGCATTGCTAGCTGCTAACCCGGTTTCATGGGGCCGGATAGGGAGGTTGTCCTCTGTGGAGGCATTGGGTGCAACATTAGCAATCCTCGGTCATTCAGAGCAAGCATCCAAGGTGCTGGCCCCATTCCAATTCGGAGAGCAATTCCTAGAACTGAACAGTGAGCCACTAGAGGCATATGCCAGCGCAAGAACAAGGGATGAGGTTGCTGGTATACAATCAGAATTCTTCGATATTGAATAAGTGATCGTTAGAATGCTCTGAGGGGGGTGGTTCGTGTACAGGCTAGGGAGTTTCCCCCCTAGCCTGCTTTCGTATTGAGATTGTATAATATCAGTCTCAGATTGCCTTGTCGATTTCGGTGCCTACTCGTGCACCGATTCCAACAAGAAGGCCGTCGACGATGAACGTGGGGAGTACATCCCCAAGATCACCAAAGGTCATTCCGGCTATCACAGCGCCCATCTCGTTTGCACCAGATGTGCTGTATGCAGCTTCGGTAAGGGTGGTCAAACCGTCGTGCTCCATTCCCATTGCACCTGCAAGGACCATCACAGCAAAGGCACTGATCCATACCGAGTCAGCCTTCGTGTGCACCTGCCAGAATATGGCGCCCGCGGCAATCGCCGTTAGGGCTCCCCACATCTCGGGCATTGCCCATGCGTCAGCTGTCCAAGGCGTGTCAATTCCGCCAGCCTCGGTGGCTAGGGCTATGGCCAAGATTGACCCGACCATCTGTCCTACCAGCCTCATCCCATTTGCCATATGGGCGTCCATGTCTCCCAAATCTCCTGTCAGCATGTGACACCAGGTCACTACTGGCAAGATGTGGGCTCCGGCGAACGCCATCCAGGCGGCTGCCAGAATAACAGCACCCTCGAGTCCCATGGTTCCGCCAAGAACCAACCAGGACACCACAAAGGCACCGCCTACTTCTGCTTTCATTGCATTCATATCTACGTTCATTTTTTTCAACTCCTCGTATAACGAGTAACTGCGTCTCGTTTCCCTTGACTATATAATGGAGAGGGTGGTGAAACTGCGAAAAACGGCTAAAAACAGACTTTTTTTGAAAAGCCGGTGTGCCAATTCACACTTGGTGAAAATAGGTAAATCGTGCGTCAATGACACTCTATTTTACGTCTAGATGTTCTTCTCCGTATACTCAGTTACTCTGATTCCAAGTTTTCCTGCACGGGCCTTTCGAGTCATTATTTGATCCATCTTTTTGTGAAATTCCCCTTCTAAATCAACATTCATCGCGAGAGCGTGTCCGAGGATTAGTATCAGTAGGTCGGCCAGTTCCTCAGCAGCCTCCTCGTCTGGCTTACCCTTAGTTATGGCAGCCGAGAGTTCGCCCAGCTCCTCTATCGTGAGAGCGATCCGAAAGCCCATGTCATGACCGTGGTTCTCTTCAGAAGCGAACTGGTGCTTGTGATGGAAGGTGGCTACTCTGGACATCATTGTCAACCAAGACCCATCGGGTCTTCCGTTATTTTCTACTTGCAACCAATCATCGACACTGAGCCTTCCAGCCATGCACCTATTCGGACGAGAGGCTCCATCAAGGTAATGCTCTACGTGAGTTCTTCCAGAAGTGAGAGGATACAGTAGGAGACTAGGTCTCTCATTTGTGACGCCATCTCGTCCACGGCTTCATGATTGATGGGGGCATCGGGATTCCCTGGAGTCCGACCTGCGGCCCAATTAGACGAGCAGGCAAGCGAGATATGGGCAACCCCAGTCTCTGATACAAGCCTCTGCTCCGGGCCTAGGGTCATCCCCACAACATGGGCACCCAGCATCTCTAGTGCATCAATCTCAGAGGGACTCTCGAACTGTGGACCAATGCATTGGGCCACAACTATCTCGGAAGGAGAGTTGCCCTGTTTCTGGGATAGAACACCCTCGCAAACAGATGATGCGCGTTGGTCGAAATGCGAGGTGCGGTCCGCGTGGATTGCGTCTTCGTCGTGGAACGTCCATGGCTTGACTGCCAGATCGAGAATCCCCGTGGCAACTCCAACAGTTCCGGGAGGCATGGACTCGAGCATCGATCCTACTGAGTTCACGCTAACCAGCAGGTCGGGATGGCAACTCATCGCAGCGTGGATATTGGCCCGGTGCTCGATTTCGTGTGGCGGTGTTCTGGATTTGCCAGAAGAATGGTGCCTATCTATCACGAATATATCTCCCAACTCGTGATTCACAACGGTAATGGGGACATCCCCCCATTGCGACTCTGCGATCATGGAGTCGGATTGAGTGTTTTCCTCTGATGCAATAGATGAGGCGAATGCGCTCATTCCAGTCCCGCAAATCACCGCAATGCGGGGCATCTCCTCACTCCGTGAGTCTGGAGATGAGTTCGGCCTTCTTCCCTGACACTGGCTTCCCTGCCGCCTTCAGAAGTTCCTTGAGCTGGACGACTGTCATGGAACCGTAGTTAACGTCTCCAGACGTTTCTTCCTCAAGAGCTTCTTCGGTGGCCTCTGCGACTGGTTCTTCTTCGGTGGTATCTTCGGATGTGACATCTTCGTCGCCATCTTCCTCCTCCTCTGCATTCTCTTCTTGTTGCTCCTTGGCTGCCTTCTCCGCAGCCTTGATCTCCTCGAGAGTGGGTCCATCATCAAGAATCACCCCTTCCTGAATAAGTTGGCTGCGCCTGAAGAATACCGCTCTAACGGGCTGAATCTTGGAGATGGCCTTGGACACGCTCTCCTCTAGGGAGCCGTCCATCAGTGCTTTCTGTACGTTAATCCAGGTAGATTTGGCGCAGAATTTCACGACTTCGTTGCGAGCGACGCTACGGGATTCCTGCTTCTGGCTTCCCTTGACACTGGATCTTGTTACTATGAACGGCTTTATTCTGACGAAGTATCCGTCCTCAGTGACAACATCTATTGTATCGTCAATTTTGCCTCTGTCTCTCCTAATCTGCCTCCTCACGAAATCCTTCATGACATCGTGACCCACGAATTCCGTGATTGCGTCGTTTCCTACAACTTCCTTGATTCTGAATTTAATCTTGACGTGCATCTTAGTGAAGTCGCCATCTAACTCGTTTTGCATTATCTCAAACGGCCTCCCTATTAGCAGGTCTTCCTCCTCAGCAAGAGTCTCCCCGATTACCTTGAACGACCATGGGTTCCGAGGTGCCCTGATAGAGAACCATCGCTTGGCCTTCCACTTGTCCTTCTGCCTCCGAGCAGCTGCTCTCGCTGATGCGCCTTTGGCCATTGAAACATCTCCATATTCCGGGGGCTACCCCGTTTGCGAGCCGTCCGACCTGCAACCAGTATTTGAACGGAATGCTACGGATAACGTTGGCTATGGGACGCATTGAAGTTACTAAGACGTCTGGAGAGGTTATGGGGTTGCATGGAGGCGAATGGCGGATACATGCCAGTGCGGTGGACGATAGTAAAGTCATTTCAGATGCGCTAAGTTGGCTGAGCGGAGGAGAGTCTGAGATAATTTGCCAGAAGGAAAAATCAGCATTGGGAGCACCGATGCAAACAATTAGTGTGAAGATGAAGTCCAAACAAGCGATGCTGTCGTTAGGAAGGGTGGAAATGGATTCGTTAAGTTCCATTCTAGAGGTAGGACTAGGATCTCGCATAGACGATGATAAGTTTCTCCACATTAGGCTGGACCTAGGACGACTCGTCCAAGGCGAGGGTGTCGTGTCTCAAAATTCGAAAATTCCCTCGGCCAAGGGGAAATTCAAGTTAGAGGTTTATCCTGGTCAAGAAGCAATTGACGTGGCAGAGAAACTGATAGAACGATTGGTTAATGGATGACGCAAGAATTCATATGCGAATTACTTGGGCAATCGCCTCGTATGACTCACGTAGTGACAAGTGCTTGTGTACGGTGCAAATACCAGGACTGTGTGCATGTCTGCCCAGTAGAAGCATTTAGGGAAGCCGAAGAATATCTCGTGATAGATCCTGATGAGTGTATAGACTGTGCGGCGTGCATTCCAGAGTGTCCGACAGAGGCAATCTATGCAGATACTGACTTACCCGATGAAGAAATGGAGTGGTTGGAGAAGAATGAGATTGAATCTCCGAATCTCCCCCTCGCCGAGGGAGATTCTCCCGTTCTGGCTGAGTAGATTCGAATTGAATAGCCTGACATAGGTTCTTCAATACAAACCGAGAGGCGTGTGCATGACGCAAAGAGTTGAGTTAAGCAGCATGAGGCATGGCACAGAACTCCTCAAGCGAGGTTTTGCTAAGATGCAAGAAGGAGGCGTCGTAATGGACGTCGTTACTCCAGAACAGGCACATGTCGCAGAGGATGCTGGTGCAGTTTCTGTGATGGCTCTGGAGAGGGTTCCTGCAGATATTCGATCATCGGGCGGTGTAGCAAGGATGAGTCATCCAAAGCTAATCAAGGAGATCATAGAAACCACCAGTATTCCAGTCATGGCTAAGGCTAGGATTGGACATGACGAAGAGGCAAGAGTTCTGGAGTCTCTTGGTGTCGATATGATTGACGAATCTGAGGTTCTAACACCTGCAGACCCATTCTACCATATTGCCAAGAACGACTTCACGATACCTTTCGTTTGTGGGTGCACTAGCCTAGGTGAGGCAGTTAGAAGGATTGCCGAGGGGGCTGCTATGATTAGGACCAAGGGAGAGGCGGGTACGGGCAATGTTGTGAGTGCAGTAAAACATGCACGGCTTCTTTCAACCGAGATTGAAACCGCAAGAAGTTCCAACTCGGACGGCAGAGGCGAGATTGTGGATTCCATTCTAGAGGGTTACAAGAGGCTAGAGAGATATTCGGAAATAGGAGGTAAGGTCGGCCGGACCCCTTTTGGTGAACTCAGTTCGGTAAGAAAGGAGGTTGCAGCAGTTTTAGATGAAGTTTCAGAATTGGGGCGGCTTCCAGTGGTAACTTTCTCGGCTGGTGGAATTGCCACTCCTGCTGATGCGGCACTGATGATGAAGCATGGTATGGATGGGATTTTCGTCGGTTCGGGAATCTTCAAGAGTTCTGATCCCACACAGACTGCAGAAGCAATTGTACTTGCAACGCACCACTTCGAAGATTCAAAAATAGTAGCAGAAGCATGTGAAATGGTGGGTGAGGCCATGCCCGGGCTCGAGATTGACAGTCTCGAGGTTAGGTTGGATCAACGGGGATGGTGACTACCGCTTCCCACCGCGTGAGGTCCCAAGTTTCCTTGACGCACGCCTAATCTTCGGTTTATCTTCATCCATCTCATCAGCTCCACTGGAAACAATTCCGCCGAAGGTGATTGAGCCGCTCTCTAGGAGTTTCTCAGTTAGCGATTCGGCGAGCGCTTCGTTTTGATCGGGGCCCCTTAGAGCCTGTCTAACTGACTTGTTATGGTCCTTGACCAGCCTATCCCTCTCTTCGTGATGGGATCGAATTTGCCCCCTAATCTCATTAACCTTGGAAAGGAGGTCAACAACTCCTTGGTGAGTCTCGTCGGCCTTCCCCCTTTCCTCTACGAAGAGTGCATGGAGTCGGTCGCCCTCACCCCGGAGGAAGTCCCTCTCCTCAAACAGAGGCTTGATCTCACTCCAAATTTCATCTGCCAACTTATTCTGTTCGAGCATTAGTTTGTGTTCGTTATCGGCCTCGGCCCTCAACCTCAGAATAGACTCGTCCATGTCACTGAGATCGATTGAAACTATTCTCTGTTGCTCGACATTAGGGATTAGTTCGTCTCGCCTAGAGATTAATGAGCGGAGTTTCTTAATCAGTGAGTTTTCCTTCTCTAGTGATAACGTTCCGTCGGTCATTATTCGTTCCTCAATCCTCTCAATCTCGCCCACCGTCTCCGAGAGTTGTAGTACAACGGACTTTCCTGGTCCTTGGTCTCTCTTACCCTTCTTGCGTGAGAAAATCTCCCTAATGCTTTGTTGGATTTCGTCGCGACTTGCTTGGTGAATCTTAGCCTGTGCACGAACTTTCTTCTGGTCATCCATCCTTGACTGGATTGATTCCTGGACCTCATTCCTCTTGTCTTGGGCTGAATTTCTCTGATCTGCGGCTCTCTTGGCGGATTCATTGTGAGAATCTCTTTGACCACGAACCCGGCTTAGCTTTGACTCCATGGCGTGCAGCCTTGTCCGAAGATCATCGGAGTCTCCAGAGTCATGCTCCATACAAATGCGACTAGTGCTCCCTTATTGAAGAGACCTAAAGGCCGAGTAACTTTGCTGCAAATGGTAGGATTGGAGAAATTATGGCCAGAGCAGCTCCGAACATGAAGACTGCTCCGGTAGTCATCCTGAGTCTTGTGAAGAGGTCTGAGCGAACTTCTGATGTCAGCACCTTCCCCGAGATTAGATTTCCAGAAGAGTCCTCTAGCCTAACTGTGATAGTTGCGTCGCCCATCGAGGAGGGAATCAGGGTCTGCCAGATTATTCTTGATTTTTCCATGCTGGCGGTCATCTCCGTGAAGGAGTCTTGTACTGGTTGGGAGTTGTTTCTGTATGGTTCAGTCCTTAGCCGATATACACACTCATTTGGGCGGAAATCTGGAGTCTGAACTCTGAGAATCAGATCTTGACTCTCGTCAGTCTGGTTTAGAACGTATGCAAACAAGTTTGCCTTTTCCAGTGTAAGGTTCTCCATATCTACATCAAACCAGATGTCGTTATTTACTTGGGATGAGATGTGCATTCGCATCCTGTCATTGAGCCTGAAGAATGGAGCGCACCGATCTCTTGCATGCATCAGAAGGCGATCCAAGGTCTCCTCGCCTAGTTCTGGATGATTGATTATCCGATCAATTGTGCTTGAATCGACCATACCTCCGAGAGATTTGTGGAATTCATCTTCTTCAATCAGACCAGACCGGAACATGTCTAGCAATTGCAAGAGGTTCTCCTGTAAATCTGAGAGTTTCACACCCTTCTGGAGTTTGCCAGAAAATGAGGTGACGTACTTTGAGAAACGAACGGCCAGAATTGGATCGACATGAGAACGTATTACATCGGTGAATGGTCGGTTTAGCAGGGCTGGATGCATTGGTGGCGAGAATGCACTCAACAAGCCCCAAGGGTGAACGGTATTGAATCTAGGGCGGTTGGAAACCATGTATATGCTATGTCCGGACAAGAGCGTCCCCGTAGATAATGCAATTAGTACAGGGATGCCATCGGTTTCAGATGGGAAAATCAGTGACAAGCCAAGCATAGTCGTCGACAAAATCATCAGTGTTGTAGTTAGGTTTAGTTGGTTTGCTGCCCCATCGATAACTGCCCTCATCTCGCTGAAACCATGAGAACTACGGAATGTGATTCCCGTGGAGACTATTTCGTCGGTTTCGATTTGGAATATTCGCCTTGTCACCCATAGTAAGTAGTGGAGGACTATCAGTAGCAAGAGGTCAGCAACCATAATCACAAGAGCCAACAAGTAAACGGATTTCGAGAATTCGAGATTGAAAAAGAGCCCCTGAACCCCACCTTCCCACCAATTTGGGTCTTCACCACTATACGACTGGGCTAGTCCGAATAGGAGAACTACGATTATTGGCAGAAAAAGAATTAGGCGTGCCCCTCTGCTGATTAGGAGATCATCCACACTTGTTAGAATGGCTTCCCTGACCTTCAATGTAGCCTTAATGATTGACTCATCATTATTGTCTTGTTTCTTCACCATTCCTCTGATGTCAGGAGCAGCGGGGGCGGTTGACTCTAATGCCGAAACCATCGAGTCGATGTCCGTTTCCAAACTCATGATTTCGTTTGAATCCCCTGGTCTTTCCATTATTCAGCCCCCATGGTCCTGACTCTGGCCAATATCTTCATTGAAAGACCATTGGAAAATTCAAAATTCCTATCGTCGCAAGAAATCATGCCGTCCACCATAGTTACTACTGCGCCGATTCCTAGACCAGCATCTCGAATGGTGATAGACTCTACATCATTGGCCACAATCAACTCAATCGCCGCTGAAGATCCCTCGGGAAGTCTGGATAAGGGAAGGAGTGCACCCACTCCTATAGATTCGAAGTTTCTTTCCACGCTAGGAATTCGGGTGCCGTCGGTAGTCTTCTCAGGATAACCGAGTAATCTATCAAGAGTTGTCTCCAAATCGGAGTCTACCGCGTGCTCCATTTTGCATGCTACCTCTTTCACATTTCCCTGAAAGCCAATCACATCGGTCAGAAGAACCTCTAGTAGCCCTTCTCTTCTTTTTATTCGGGCTGCTAACTGGAATCCCTCCGTAGTAAGGCGGCATCCGCGATAGGGGATGTGCGTAACCATCTCACGTTGTGCCAGACGCTGAACCATTTCTGTCACTGAAGCTGCACTGACGCCCATCAGTTCTGCGAGTTGTGTTGTCTTAACAATTGCATCAGGTGTATCAGAATGCACCTCGAAAATCGTCTTCAGATACATTTCCTCAATGTCGCTGAATTCAAACATCTCAGACCCCCTCGGCTTCGGCCATGAAATGAGTCTTGCATACGGGGCACCTAGACATTACCGGCCTTTTCTCCATCTTTACCCTCAACGCCTGTTCACATTCTGGGCAATTGAGTGTATCCTCAGATGAGCGAACGACTGCGAGAGAGGGCATTTCGGTCTCTCCGACAACGAATTCCATCGAGCATGCAGGGCAACGTACACCACCAGAATGATCGCTGGGAACCATCAATCTTTGTTCGCAGAATATGCAATGAATCTCTTTCTTCTCCTGCCTCGATTCGGACTCAGAAGACTCCTTGGTTTCACGGAGTCTGAAGTCCGATGTCGAAGGTGTTCGAGTGGATACTGCTCGCCAGACTAGTGTCCCGACCAAAACAATCAGAACTCCAGCAAGAGTGCCATAACCAACTGCAACTAAGTCAAAGGGTAGTTCAAGACCTTCGTCTCCAGAATCTGTCTCCACAGAGGGGTATATCGAAACTCTTGCACCACCAGTAGACCATTGCACTTCTAAATCGACTCGTTCGCTTTCTGGCCAATTCGGCAATGATATGTCAGTTGTTACTACTGAGCCGGGTGTTACAGTTTGAATCTCAGTTTCTGCAAGTATTGTTCGGTCAGATGACCTTAGAACCCTTACAATCCCGGGATTGGCCTGATTCTCACCCCCGTTCGTGAGTATCACTGTGACGAGGGGTTTGCTTCCCGGAGTCGGACTCTCAGGATTGAACTGGGCCTCTATAGAAATTGAAGTTTCATCAACAATAGGTTCTTCTACAGAATTCTGAGAAATATTGTTGGACTCAGCGGATGGTTGCCAACCGATTGGAATGGCTTCGATACGAATCTCGTCTGCAGAGGGATGTCCAAGGTCTAATTCGATATTTCTCCTTCCCGGATCTGCCTCCATGACAATTCGCTGTAGAAGATGGTAAGAGCCTAGGGTCCCCGAGGATGCTTCTAGTATGATTCCTCTAGACCTACCCGGAGAAAGGAAAACAGAGGTCTCAATATTCAGGCCTCCGGTAGTGGTCCAGTCAATGTAGTCCATTGACAGATTGAGAATCTGGCTCGGTGAAACCTCTACTGTGAGGTTTCCTTCCAATGAAAAATTATCCGTTTGACCCTCTTCAGCCAGCCACCAGTGGAAGGAATTTGATCCTGAAGACATTTGTGAGAAAGGGACACTTACCTCGCGAGTTGATCCGGGAGAAATCTCAACATTGTCGCCTTGGAAGATCCCTTCTGCGTTAAGTTGGGAAATTTGGAGTGAAGCCAGTCCGGTTAAATCACCGGAATTTGTCACCATCAATGAGGCGATTAGTGTATCTCCAACATAGGCAGGCTCTCCGGAAACTGCCAAACCTGAGCCCCCGGATGAGGTAAAGATTGCAGAGGAGTTAGATTCTGCTGAGAACTGATTTTCCATTGATTCTTCATCTAGGTAGGGGGCATCGAGTGTGGTGTGACCCAAGCAAGGAATAAGAAGTAGCATCAGTGGGACGAATAACGATTTGCCATGAGATGCCCTCATAGGGTCGGCTTGAATGCGCATCGTATCAATCAAACCCAGAAAAATGTCCAGCATAGGGCTATAATGGATGTATTTCCTCGTGCGGAATCGAAATGGACACAGCAGCACTAATGCGAGTGGAGCCGAGTGAGTTAGCCGTATCACTCCTGCAAAGAAGACGGATACTAAAGGAGAGCCTGCCAGGCGTGATTAGGAATCTAGAAGCAGAAGAAGATGCTCTGTCTCCGAAGGTTGAGAGGATTAAAAGATCATTTGATGAGGCAAATAGCAAGGTTGCAAAATACAAGAAAGACAGGGGTGCTAGTCAAGAGCTAGCGAGGGTCCTGATTCCTGAAGTAAAGGAAATTAGAGAGTCCCTAATCAAATCTGGAGGAATGATTAGTCTAGATCCCAAGTGGAAGAAAAAGAAACTGCTTGAGCAGATTGAAGAAATTGAAAACAAGATCCAGACGACAGCCCTAGATCACAAATCAGAGAAGAAACTACTAGATCAGAGGAGGGCACTAATTTCAGAGAATGATAGGTGGATAAAGGACAGGAAGGATTCGAATCCAGAGGTGTCCGTTTACTTGGAAAAAAACAGAAGTATGTCTAATCTCTTCAAGAAGGCGGATAAGTCCCACTCAGAGATGATGAAATCTGTTTCAAGGGCACAGCCGCTCTATGAGAAGTTGACCGAAACATCGGAAGAGTTGAAGGAAATAAAGAGACAATTAGACCGTGCAAGGGAGTTGCTTTCTCAGAGCGACAAAGCAATTAGACATTGGGAAAAGAGGTTGGAGGAAGGATTCGGAGATCTGGGACCAGGGTTCCGAGACCTCCTCAAAGCACAAAAAACCGTTGATGGTGGTGGGCTCTCCTCCTTTGCAAAGGGGTCTCGATCCAAACCTAGATCTGGAAAAACGGCGGGTGAAGACGAGTGAGCAAACAGTCAGACAACAACAGATGGAATGATCTGGAAGGACTAGACGCAGATGGAATTGGAAGATTAATCGATGAGAAGAAGGTTCTGTTGAGGTCCTCAAATGACCAGATTAGAGATTTGCAATCCGAGCGGAAGCAACAGGTCCACATCGTGAAGTCTTTGAGGTCGGCAATAGTTGGTGTTGAGAACTCTGATTCGGGTAGGAAAAAGTTACTCGGAGAGTTTCATGTCTCAAGAAAGGAAGCACAGAGACGAAGAAAAACGAGAGATGCCATTAACAAATGTGTGCCACCGCCATCAAACATACTTGAAGAGTGGATGAGTGAAACATACGGCTCCTTGACAAAAATAGACAATGACCTGACTACAGTCCCGATGCTGAATCCAGAACTCTCGGCATTCAGCCGATTCTTTGAGATTCAATCATCGATTAGGAAAAAGAGAGAAGCGGAAAGAGCCCATTCAGAGTATATCGCCAAGGTAAGTGAGATGAGGAAGATTTCATCCAGATTGGATCAATACAAAGAAGCGACTGAAAAGATCGTATCAGATCTAAAAGATGGCACGGAAATTGAAGAGGATAAAGTTAGCAGGAAGGAGATTAGGAGGATTAGTAAGAGGATTTCATCGATTGATGAAAAAATCGATAATCTGAAAGGGGAAATAAATAGGGAAAGGAAAGAGTTGAAGAGGGTGGAGAAATACTCTCGAATATTCTCTGGTAGAGGTGGCGCTAGCATAGAAGATATTCGTGGAATCGCTGCCAAGGGAGGGACAATAAGCACTGACGAATTAGGGGCACTATTGGAGTCAGGAGGTTTCTCATCGATTTCAGAGCCGCCAATAGAGGATAATGAAGAAAGGCCAACAGATGGAACAAAGTCACGTAAAAGGGGACGAAAACTTGGCGTATCCAGAAGGGGTAGCAGGCAAGGAAGAAATGCCAGTCGCAGGGAGTAGCCCCCTAAAAATTCGGTATTCCTTAAATGGAGGTCCAAATTGGGAACGCCGGAGGGTCGACTTTGGAACTCAATCAATCGAATATTGGTTCAATTTTTGAGAGGAAAACTGAGGCGGTCAGCGAGAAGCTGTCAGATTTCAAAACTCGACGTGATGAATTCAACATGAAAGTGAGAGGGCAGTTGGATAAGAGAAACGAAATCAACCGCCAAGTGAAGGAATTAATCACCGAAGTTCAGAAGCAGAAAACATTGCGTAACGAAGCGAACAGCAAGGTTGCAGAATTAAGAAAAATCAGGTTAGAAAAGACAGCGGAACTGAAGGAAATAAGGTCTAAGTTGAGGAATACTGTTGAGAAGAGCAAACGCGACTCAGGAAAGAAGAGGAAGGGACCTACCTCTCGGAAAATCCGTGAGCAGATGAATAAACTTGAATGGAGTCATCAAACAGGGAAAATTGGCCCTAGTAAGGAGAAGGATTTCTTCTCTACAATGAAGAGGTTGCAGGCCGAATTCAAGAATCTTAAGTTAGAAGAGGAAGCAAGTAGTTCAAGTGCTCTTAAAGAAGTTAAGCAAGCAGAAAAGAGACAACAGAAGGCGCATGACGCAGTTACCGATGCATCGGAAAAATCAGAGGAGGCTCACTCTCTGATGATGGAACTTTCTAACGAAGTTGACAGACTGAGGGGATTAGCGAATTCGGAGCATCTGGGCCTAACCTCAACTAAGAGTGATGCAGATGAGTTGCACAACAGGTATATCATATGCCTAAGATGTATTCATTCAATGCAAGACATTCTAAAGTTAACTGGAACAAAGAAGGATGAAGCAGTAGTGAGGGTTGACGTTTCGGACCTAATGTCGAGGTTGATGAAGGGAGACACCCTCTCGGATGAGGACATGATGCTATTGCAGCGATATTAGGACCCGTAAAGACGTCCGTTTCTACCGTGCAGAATCTTCTCAGATTCCATATGGACCGACCACCCAGGAATTAGAATCTTGCAATCACTAATTGAAGCCATGTCGATATTAATTGACCATTTCTGGAGGAGCATGCTACGGACAGATCCTGAGATACTAGTTTCTCCTGAGTCTCCTCGTCTCCTTTCCTCAATAATCTTCGATAATTCTTCGTAAAGTCTCACCTCACTTAACCAGTTTCCGTTTGGAGGTTCTACTGTCCGCAACAATGGTGCCATTTGCATCTTGTCCTCTTCGCCCAATAGAGAGAGAGTTTGCGACCATGGATCCTCAAGTATCATCCATCTTCCAGATTCCCCTTCGCCGTTAGGTCCTTGCAATTCCCCCAAGACAGTCCAAAGACGGGCAGTTAGTAGGAGGGGAGAGTAGGAAAAGCCCTCCATTCCCCTCTGAGTAGCCCATGATGTGATGTCAATCAGTGGTTTCATCACCCTAGTTTCTGTCTCCATTATTGTAGAGGAGTTCTTTTCGATGGTATCATGAGATTCTATCCCTCTAGCGGATGCAATCAAATCACCAGAAAGTACGGCCTGACCAATCCACTTAGATACCTCCTCGGGACCGAGAATCTGAAAGTCAAAGGTGTCTACAGTCTCGCAATCGGATTGGACGGGTCGCTGACTGAGAATTAGGTTGAATCCTCGAGGAGAATCCATTCCAAACCTAATTATCTCACTCCTAGTAATTGGCAATATTCCAGATGGTGCATGCCAAATGAAAACTTCAGCAGTGTTCGTTTCGAAGTCTGGAATGGACGCTGCGACCCCTAGTGATGTGAAACCATGAGTCTTTTGGCCAGTTTCATGTTCCTTGAGATTGACCGCTCGGATTCTCAGTAGATCCCGCAATGCCTCTTCCATGAATGCAGGCCGAAGGTCTGGACTTTGAAACGAACCCTCTAATTGGAGTTCGAAGCTCAATTTTCCCAGTCAAAGGTTTGGTGCCAGTTGGAGAAGTTCGCTCTGCCCCGGATCTATAATGCAAAGAGAGCTGACGGGAAATGGTTTTCCGCAGGCTGCACCGAGTTGCCTGTTTACCATCGTAACCTGGTGAACGGGAATAGATGGGTACGAGGTCCTCAAGTCATTGATGAAAGATTCGGGGCAATTTGCAGCAACTAGTACCATCTGAGCCCCTCCCTTGGAGCACTGAGATGATGTCTGCCTTTGACCGAATACTATGTCTCCCGTATTTATCCCATGCTTTAACTGTCTAGTAATATCCATTTTTTCTCCTCTCAATTGTTTTCATCTGGAATGTAGAACAACTCAACGCTCCCAGTCCCCAAAGCTACAGGCTGGCCGACAATGATGTTCTCTGTAACACCAGAAAGCATATCCCTCTCGCCGATTACTCCGGCCTTCAGCAAGTGAGTTACAGTCACTTCGAATGCTGAACGAGCCAGAATCGAGTGCTTTGTTCCGCTGACTCCATGTCGTCCAATAGCCCGAACTTCGCCGCCCGTAGTCATTACATCTGAGACCATGATGAGATGGCGGACGTCGACATCGAGGCCTGCGCCCTCCAAAGTATCCCACATTTCGTTAATGATTGCTTGACGGGCTGCCTCTATCCCCAGATAGTCATGAATCTCGTTGATATTGTTTGTATATGTCCGAGATCTGTCTACTCCATCGAACTCACTGACCTTTGCTAGGTTGGATCCAATTGTAGAGATGTAATACTCGCCCGTATCAGACATTGGACCTTGCACTGTTGCCCTGCTGATTCCTGGAAGGCCTTTCAGCCTAAGTTTCTTTATCTTGTCTTCCAGTTGTAGGAGTGCTGTGTAGGTCGGGGGATCAGTTGCAAGATTAGCGAGATCGTCTTCCTTCGAAACGCCGGGAATAATCCTAAGTGACTTGGGGCGGTCATCGTTATCCGCTTGCACGTAGAGTCTGAGTGCCCGAGAAAGTTTGTCTCTTACCTCTGCGCCTGTCATCTTCTTCAACCTCATATTGCTATTGTTTAATTGGAGCACAATGTTCCTCTGAGCCACATCGACATCAATTGTGGCAATGTCCATGGCAGTGGTGGTTTCAATTGCAGCTGCTAAGTCCCTGACTAGTTTTTCATTTGTCCTAAGTGGCTTTCCCTTGGAATTCTTCTCATCCATGTAAATGATCATAGTTGGTGTCTTCGGAACCTTTCTGGCATCTACTATCTCTATAATCCTAGGAAGTCCTTGAGTGACGTTGACAGTTGCAACACCTGCATAGTGGAAGGTACGCATTGTCATCTGTGTACCAGGTTCTCCAATAGACTGGGCGGTTGTTATTCCCACGGCTTCGTGAGGTACTGCCTTGGAATCCTTGTAGAAATTGTATGCAGAATTAATAATCTTCTTTGCCTTGGCACTAGTTATCTTCTTCTCACCTCTGCTATGGAGTCCTTTCACTAGTTGATCTATCATCTTGGGAGACATTTTAGAATCGCTGTTGGATGCTGCTTTGTTGAGTTGAATGTACATCTCATCCTCGTGATCAATATCGCGAATGAGTTGCTTCATCTTGGTGTCATAATCGTAGTCCTGAAGGGGAAGAGAACGTTTCATCCTTCTAGTCCTAGAGACGGTTCTTCGCCTGACAATAGTCTTCTCTGAACTCGCAGAAGAGGCCCTAGATGACTTGACTGAACTTGCCATAACATCGTAAATCCTCTGAGAGGTTCCAGAATCTATGCCACAAATCTGGGCAATCTGCCCAGGTGAGAGGCCCTTGACGTCATCCCATTTACGATCATCTGCAAGTTTGTGAGCATACTCTTCTTCGATTCCGAGATCCATCAGTTTCTTCTTTGTTGCACTCTTAACGACCATCAGTTAACACCTCCCAAAGCATCATTCAGGACTTGATCGACGTCGAATGGGCTTCCCTTCCTACTTTTGGCAGGATCAGTTCCATCTTCGCCGTATTCGAACTGAATAATTCGGTTAGCGGTGTTCCTGACAGAAGCCATTGGATCGTTTGAAACCTTGAGATCATCCATTGCGTTAATCAGCCTGCGTTGCATGTACCCTGACTTGCTTGTCCTGACTGCCGTATCGACTAGAGACTCCCTACCTGAAACGGACAGCATGAAGAACTCGGTTGGTTCGAGTCCTCTCTTGAAGGATGAAGAGACGAAGCCTTTCTCCTTTGCTCCCTTGACCTTTCTTGGGAAGTGAGAAAGGACACGTTCTTGGTACCCCCTCTCCAGCCTCTTTCCACGGACCTTGGGCTGACCAATTGATCCGGCCATCATAGCTAGGTTGTCCATTGAACCACGGGCCCCAGAAGTAGCCATCAACACAGCAGAGTTATCATCACCTAGAAGTGCCTTTGCTACGTTTCCTGTTTCGGCCTTCGCTGCGTCCAATATCGTGAGGATGTTCTCCTCCAGTGTTTCGTGAGGAGTCCGCCCAGGTCTAGCCTCGTATTTCCTACCATCCTTGCCGAACTTCTCTAGTTCCGTGTCTACGTTGGAACTTGCTTCAGCATTAATTCGATCGATCTCATCCTTCGCCTCTGGAGGAAGATCCTCATCATCGATACCTGTAGTGAATCCCATTGCAGTACAGATGGCAATTGTCATTTTTGTCATCTTGTTGATGAAATCGGCCCCTAGGTCGGTTCCATGAGTCTGAACTACTGCATCAAGTAGACGACCATCTTCAGCACCAATCCCTCTCTTGTCGATTGATCCAGAGACGTCACCTTGGATGACGTGAACATCCTCTCCAGCACGATTCTTGAAGTTTAGACTGAAGCCACCTCGTACTAGAAGGCTGAAAATCTCGTTTCCAAGGAATCCCTCCTGTCCGTTCCTCTCAACAGTATCAGGGAGATCTCCTTCCCAACCAATTGAGCTGAGGACGTCCATTGCTACATGCGTAGGTAGGAATGCCTCTCCATGCGTAAGAAGATAGGCACCAGTGATGTGATCGTGAATTCCACCGATTACGCTACCGCCATATCTGGGGGAAATGATGTGTTCCTGAACTCTCATTAGGATTCGAGCCTCGGCTCTAGCCTCTTCACTCTGAATAACGTGAAGATTCATCTCGTCACCATCGAAGTCTGCGTTGTAGGGTGTGCAATCTGCGAGATTAAACCTGAATGTCTTTCCTTCCATTACTCTAATCTCGTGCACAAGCATCGACATTCGGTGCAGAGATGGTTGTCGGTTGAAGATAGTCACATCCCCATCAATCAAATGACGTTCGACTACAACTCCAGGCCGGGGATTCCCGTCTCTGTCGTATGTGCTTAGCCTGTCCTCAGTCTCTGTTGGATAAACGTTGCCATGCTCGTCCTCAACCTCTGGACTACCGCAATGTGGGCACTTGACTTCCAGATGTTCTGGGAGGTATTCTTCAGGGTTGTTTACTTCCCACTTCCATCGATAGTGAATTGCAGCGTCTGGATCATCCTCAGCAAGAGCCTTTTCCCCCGCTCCCTCGCCTCTGAGGTTAGAGAGTGTACAATCTAGATCAACACTCCACTCGGGAATCAATTCGTCTGTCATGTGGTCTCTTCGCATTTGCTCCTTCAGAACGAGTCCTGGGAGGAAGTTCGGTGCGGGCAGAACCTCATTCAAATCTGGTCTGTAACCCATGTATGGTTCTTCTTCGCTGCCTGAATGACAATCTGGATTCAAGCACCTAAAACCTGCCCAGATGTACTTGGTCCGATCTGTAATTCTAACTCTAAACCTGTCACCCCTAATGATGTAGTTTACACCAGGGTGAACGTCTGGTCCACGAAGAATCATCTGCCTCAATTGTTCTCTGTTCCTGCCTGTAGCCCTGATTGGAACTGTGAGTTCTTTCGCAGTCTTCACTGGGACTCCAACTTCATTGATGCCCAGATTGGGATCAGGACTGATTACTGTTCTAGCACAGAAATTGACCCTCTTTCCTGACAAGTTGCTTCTGAATCTACCTTCCTTGCCCTTAAGCCTCTGGGAGAGAGTTTTGAGCGGCCTCCCGGACCTGTGCCTTGCTGGAGGGATACCACTAGTCTGATTATCGAAGTATGTGGTGCAGTGATACTGCAGTAGCTCCCATAAATCTTCGACGATTAGTTGGGGGGCTCCCGAATCACGATTCTCTCGGAGCCTCTGGTTAATTCTGAGGACATCGACCAATTTGTGCGTCAAATCATCTTCTGATCTGTCCCCACTTTCAAGCGTAATTGAGGGTCTTACGGTGATTGGTGGCACTGGAAGAACCTTCATTATTGTCCATTCTGGTCTGCTGACATCTCTCTCCATTCCAACGAAAATTAGATGCTCATCTGGAATTTTCTCAAGCCATTCACGGATGTCTCGGGCATTCAACTTGTGCTCTCCCTTGTCGGCCTTCTTTTCCTTGAAGGTAGTCGGCTTATCCAAGATAATCTTACCCTGCTCTGCACCACAGTGCATGCAAATTGCCCTCTTAGCACCGGCGCAAAGATTCTCTATATCCTTGATAATCTTCTTGAATTCTCTCCCTCCAACTCCGTGCTTAAGGATGATGTCATTTACGCGGTCCCTGTAGTAGTCCTGTTCAGACTTCTCTGGGTCAATTGGGTGAGACTCTGGAGCATCGAGTAAGAGAGCCTTGCTGCACGTGTTACAGGTCGTCTTCAAGCAAGTCTTGATCAACCCGGTAAAGCCGATGTGCATGACTGGTAGTTCGAGAGCTATGTGTCCGAAATGACTGGGGCACTCCTCGTGCTTGTTGCCGCAGGTCTCGCACCTGATTCCAGGATCTATTACTCCCATCTTGGGATCCATTAAGCCCTGCTTGAATGCATGGCCATCGTCCTTGTAGGTGTCCGCAGTCTTTACCTCAACTGATGACATCTTCCTAATCTCATTTGGATCCATCAATGTGAATCTAATTGAGTCGATTCTCTTTGGTATCTTGGCTGCATCGCGGGCGCTCATCTTCTATCCTCCAATTCCAGTCTCATAGCCACTCCCAAACTCTTCATCTCATCCAAAAGCAACTTGAATGCGTAAGAAGTCTGGACTGAGTGGACATCCGATCTATCGCCACACACTGGGCAGATAGTAGTCCTCCTCTTCCAGTCGTAGTATGCAATATGTCCGCAGCGGGGAGTATTGCATACCATGAGGTTCCAACCATCCGACTCATCAAGTAGTCTGTCTTTGATGACCATCGATGCACCATGAGAAATGAGGCAGTCGCGCTCCATCTCACCGAATCGGAGACCACCCTGTCTAGCTCTTCCCTCTGTCGGCTGCCTAGTTAGGATCTGCACCCTTCCTCTGCTTCTTGCATGGAGTTTGCTGCTAACCAGGTGATGTAGCCTCTGATAATAGATGACTCCAACGAATGTTTCTACTGGGAAAGTCTCTCCTGTTTCTCCATTTATCATTGATTCTCTACCAGTGTGTTTGAGACCATTCCTAAGGAGTCCAGAACGGAGGGACGCCTCCTTCTCACCAGTGAATGCGGTGCCGTCTATCCTTCTTCCTTCCATGGAGCCGACCTTTCCGCCTATCATCTCCAAAACGTGAGCTACGGTCATCCTAGAAGGGATGGCGTGAGGGTTGATTAGCAGGTCAGGGATGACTCCGTCTTCAGTGAAAGGCATATCCTCCTGCTCTACTAGTCTCCCAATAATTCCCTTCTGACCATGCCTGCTAGCAAACTTGTCACCAAGTTCAGGTACCTTGTTAGTCCGAAGTGTGATGCGTACGAGTCTACCCGAATCTAGAGACTCGGTAACGAAGATATTGTCCACCCATCCCTTCTCACCGTGTCTAACCATCATGGATGATTCCCTTCTCTCTTGGGCCTGTAGGAAAGCTCCATGAGACTCCTCAAGGAAACGAGGAGGGCTGGTCTTACCGACTAAAATTCCCCTGCCCCCTTCCTGACTGGTTAATTCCACTTCGGGGACTGGAAGTCCGTCTCTTTCTAAGTGAGAATATGAGTCCCATGACTTGAGTCCCTTTATCTCATCCAGTCCTGTTCCAGGAACCTCTATCCTTTCCTCCTGCCCACCGGGGAATCTCTTGTTTTCTGCATTATATGTCCTGATGAATGCAGATCTACCTAGAGCTCGCTCTACTGATGCCCTGTTCATAATGACTGCATCTTGCATGTTGTAACCATGGTGGCTGACTATTGCTACGACGAAATTCTGCCCTCCCGGCCTCTGATCGAATTTAGTGGATTTCATTGCCCTTGTGCCGACAATTGAACGCTGTGGGTAATGCATTACGTGAGCACGGGTGTCGGGCCTTAGTCGAAAGTTCGCGCTTGCAACGCCCAAACTCTGTTTAACCATCGCAGTCCCACCGGTGACCCTTGGGGTGGAATTGTGCTCGGGATAAGGAACCAATGAGGCGCAAACTCCCATGATTAGTTGTGGATCAATCTCTACGTGCGTGTAAACAAGGACCGTGTTGTCCTTCTTTTCTTTGCGCTTGAGCGCATCTATGTTATCTTGGAAGTAGTTGAGTGGAACCTTGAACTTCTCAGTCTTCATATCTCCGTTGGGCATCTGCACCTCTGTAGTTACCTTAGCTTCGGAAATCCCATGCTCGCCCAGGTTGGTCCACTCTACCTTAGCAGGATTAATTGGACGCTTGTGCTTCGGAGAAAGTGCTGGCATGTCGAATGGTCTTGGAGCGATTAGCAAGTCTTCTTCTTCCTCTGCATCGACCCACTCAACAACTCCTCCTGAAACCAGATCAGAGAAATTTATCTCTCCGGATTCGAGTCCTTCTAGGTGCATCTTAGTGATTTGCAGGCTTCCGTGATCAATTATCAGAAGCGGCCTTAGCATTCTGCCTCGATCGGTATTGATGTACACGTCACGGTTCTCGAGATCGTGTCTGATGCTTACCTCTGGCCTAATCCGCCCAGAACGCCTTCTCCTCTTGAACTGGCTGACGAGCTTGTGAGGCCTCTTATGTAGGCCAAAGATGTCCCCATTCACGTGAATGCGAGAACCATCGGCCCACCCATCAGGGTTATCGTCGACTCCGGCTTCCTTGAGGAGTGCCTTGACATCGTCTTCTGGAACTTCCTCGGAGACGTCGATCATCTGAGCTGCGTTCTTCACAAGACCGCAATTCTGTCCTTCTGGAGTCTCGTTCGGACATAGCCGCCCCCATTGAGTAGGATGAAGATCTCTAGCCTCGAAGTGAGGTTGACTCCTGACAAGCGGGCTTGTTACTCTCCTCATGTGTGAAAGTGCTGACAGATACGTCGTTCTATCCAGAAGTTGGCTCACGCCTGATCGGCCTCCAACCCAATTTCCTGTTGCTAAGGCATGCATAATCTTCGTTGTCAGGACATCTGGTCGTAGGCACGATGAAATTCTAAGTTCTCTCTTTCTGTTGTGATGCCTCTCTAACTGATACTTCAGGTCCCTTGCAAGTTGTTGAAGACTCACACGGAATAGGTCCTCGATGAGATCCCCTGCAAGCCTCACACGCTTGTTTGCATAGTGATCCTTATCGTTCGGGTCCTTGTCCTTGATTGCCATTTCAAGAACTTGCCTGGCAATTCTTCCAAGGAAAATTGCTTTCTTCTCCCTGTTGTCTATATTTGATCCGAGGTGAGGCAGAAGTTCATTGTCGAGGAGGTTTTGAATTCGTGATTCACGATACTCCTTCTGCTGCCCTGCTGCAAACTTCTTCTCGAGCCAACCCATAGCCTCCTCGGATGTGTCGACACCGTATTCCTCGTTGTCTCGGAGGTCGTTTAGGTTTGCAACAGTGAATTTCATTGCCTCAGGAGGTCCTGCAATGGAGGCGAAAATCTCTCTATCATTTTCTACTCCGAGGGCTCTCATCAGTAGAACCAAGGGTATTGGAGTCGTTCCTGCGCTGGGAATCTTGACCATCAGCATCCCGTCTCTTCGCTTTTCTACATTGAGTGGTTTCCTTACTCCATCCCTTTGTGAGAAAATCTTGGCAACCTGGGTCTCGTGTGCGTACTTCTTATTCTTCTCAACTGTAACCCTGTTTGGAGCAAGGTCCTCCATTGAGATTAGGACCCTCTCAGTGCCGTTGATGATGAAATATCCACCTGGGTCGAGCGGATCCTCTCCGGACTTTCTAAGAAGGTGCGTGTATCTCTCGGAGTCTTCTCTGGAGGTGTCTGGAGAAAGCCGTTTATTCTCGTCAACGTGGTTATGATTCAGATTGCATCGCGCGGACCGGACCATAATGGGAAGGTTTCCAATGTGGACGCTAGTTTCCTCCTGGAAGCCCATCTCTAAACCCGGAGATGGCGGTAAATCGTCACGGTAAATCTTGAAATCTAGATAGACGGGAGAGAAGTAAGTCAGTTTCCTTAGTCTGCACTCCATTGGAGTTGCATGGTGCTCAGCCCCATTTGCTTCTTTTATTGTCGGCCTACCTAGGCGGAGATTTTTCAGTCGGACTATAATCTCCTTGTCAAGGAGATCAAGCTTAACCAACCCTCCTTCATCATCTTCAACCGCCTCATCACTGCCTATCCTGATGTTCCTGACGATTTTCTCCATCCTGCTCTCCCTTCCGTCGCCGACTGGGATACAGTCATTGTACGAAGCGAGCTGATGGTTGACTAAACTTCTCTGTTTGAAATAACTCTCAACTATCTCCTTCATTATTACACCTCCAAATTCATGCACTTTCCACAATTAAGCGAAATGCTACTGAGTTACCAGCGGATCGGCTGTAGCGGATGACTTTGACTACCCTATTCGCAAGCCAACCTGCAGGTAATTCGTCGTTCTCTGATTCTTCCATCTCCTTAATCACCTGAATTGCCGGATCGGTAATCAGAATCTTGGGGAGCAGTTCCTTGGCCAGACGGCCAGTGCCGAAGGCATCATCGGTTGTGAGGCCCCAAGGCTCTAGTACCTCAGCCTCAGATTCTATGGGGATCAATTCATGATGAGGTACAAGAAAATGATTTAGAACATTAAATCGATAATCGCCCGTAGGAATGTCTTCGTCCAGTAGGGCCTTTCTAGAGATTGTAATTCTGTTACTTTTACTCCTCTTGCGAGATCCGACATGTTCACTTATCACTCCCATGATGTGATCTAATTCGGAACCCTCTTCCACACCTACTTTCTTGGCAACTTGCTCCCTAGACATTCTCTTAATCGTATCCAGATTTGCGTCGTCGGCTAACTTGTGCGCATGGTCCTCCGGAATTCCTAGTTCTATCAGCCTCTTTTTTGTTGAACTCTTTACTGCCATGATGCTGCCCCCGCCCAGAAAAAACATAGGCCTGAGAAGCTGTCAGGCGGGCCTGAGGGGATTCGAACCCCCGGCCACCGGGTTAAAAGCCCGGCGCTCTACCTGACTAAGCTACAGGCCCATGGCTGATGCTGGGCTATC